>SKET01001736.1_pt1 | contig 14266 bp, 22 predicted proteins | sample 4841461 | NCBI WGS metagenome assembly SKET01 (sample SAMN11008802, study PRJNA524170) | human gut metagenome | biome: Human fecal sample; material: Feces; isolation source: fecal sample from pouch patient p5 | host: Homo sapiens | place: Israel: Tel-Aviv | collected 2014-02-13
TCCCATAACCGACCGAAACCAGGGCATCTGCAATAGCTCCAGGCATTCAACATTTTCGGTGCCGCGATCGATAAGGTCGCCAACCGATATCAGTAAATCCTGTGTCGGGTCAAAGTCCACACGATGAAGTTCAGACATCAATCTGGTGTAGCAACCATGCAGATCACCAACAACCCATATGTTTCTGTAGCCTGAACCATCAATACGGGTATATAAATTCACTTCATGCAGCGCCTGGGTCATGCGGCAACCTTCTCCCGCAGCCAGATACAAACCGGGCCATCTTCAGTGTCATGAATAGAGCCAACAAACCATCCTTCGCCCTCTGGTCGCTCTGGTTCCCAGGCGGCAATATCGGGACCATCTGCGTCCAGATTAAAATGATCTTCATCCATACTGCGAATAGTCCACTGAAGATTATTTTCCTTCATCCAGGCGTCAAATTCCTCAGTGGATATATATTCACGACCTGCGCAAAACTTTTCATACTCCGGATGTGTCCAGCAGCCATATTCATCACGTTCTACCGGCATTTCTTTAATGATGCTCACTCTTCATCCTCCAAGTCGGCAACGGCCTCCATCACATCAGAACCGCGAATAACCTCAAAAGCACGGCAGGCCATTTCAAACACCTGTTGTTCTTGCGGATGCGGTGACTCCCAATACTTAAAACCAGGTCGATGCTCGTAACCCAACATGGAATAAAAATCGCCAGCAAGTTCAATCGCGGCATCAACAAGTTCGCGATTTGTCATCGTCTGTTCTGTCATTTTGTTTTCTCCTGTCTGAACATCACTATCATCAGGTCGCCTTTTGTCGCTATCCTGGCTGTTGTACCTGGTTCAATGCGGCTAAGCTCAAATGCGTCATAGAACGCTTCTAATGCCTTCTGGCGTAGTTCCTGTTTGCGCCGTTTTTTCCACTGTTTTAGGAAAATGGAACCCAGCCATCGCCATGTACGGGACATGATGTAAAGCCAACCGAGAAGTGCCAGACCGGTATTTAGGAGCGTATCGATCGTTATTGTCGTGTCGATATTCACTGGCTGCCTCCTTTGCGAAGCTGGTCGGCGAACAAACGTACACTAGACGCTTCACTGCGTAGAAACTTAACGGCATAATCAAAACCACCTCGTTCTGCGTCGTCTGCTCCGTTGTCGAGGTTATCTGCGTACATCTCTACCCCCTGCGCCCGTACTTCAGCCAGGAAAGCATCGGTGGCTGGGGTATCAACACGGATACTGTCGCGCAAGATGAAAAATGCATTGAGCATTCCAGTCTCTGGCACTTCATCCTGATGCTTCTCATACGCATCAAGAGCCTTCATCATCTCAGCTCCGAATGGTTGAGGGTGCACAGACTTCAGCTCCGCATTCTCCGCCGCCAGCACCGCGCGTTCGCTCTCCAGTTCTGTAATGCGCCGTCTTGCAGCATCCAGTTCAATCGACAATTTTCCCAACTGCTCTTTATGCTTCTTGTATTCCTGATATGCGTGCCAAGACTGACCTTTGCGCACACTATCCGTGATATCAGTAATCTGTTCTGGTGTTAGCGTGGTCAGTGGCTGTGCTGGGAAAATCAGCACTTTCCCAGCATCCCAATCAAAACCCACCTGAATTGACTGAACCTCAACTGATGGTGTTGAACCGATGCGACCAGGCGAATGAACAACGATCGTTACATCCATATCGCGACGATGGCTGTGGTTGTTGGACAAAATACGATTCACCAACTCCGAGAATTTGGAAAATTTCATGCTGATTCCCTTTGCTCTTCCTGGATAATGTTGTTGCAATCTTTCACGCACTCGTTGCAGATGAAAACGTTGTCCCCGGCAATTAACTTTTTAACGGTGTGCTGGGATTTGTTGCAGAAGCTGCAATAAAGCGTTGGACTGGCTGATACGGATGGTGCGCCAGATGTCAGCCGCGCGATGTCGTTCTTGCGACGCAATATCACACGGCTGCACTCGACCAGCATCTCCGGGGATGTATCCTCCTCCGTGGCGAGCGCCTCCAGACGTTCGAGCAAGCGAAATACTTTTTCCTGGGTGATTGCAGAATGCGATGTGGTCATCTCACTCTCCTTTGATGCGAATGCCAGCGGCACGGGAATCATTCCATCGCTTTACTTCTTCACGAATTACGTCAATGCATTCTTTCGAATCCATTAGGTAATCTTCATCAAAAAGCCTTTCCTGTTCGTTTTCTATCGCAACAATGATTGCTTCAACTAACTTTTGTGCCTGAGAACCACTTTCTAACTCTGCAATGCGCTTCTCTGCGGCTTCCAGCTTCTCGCGCATATTGTCAACGTACTCGACCAGAGAACCGCCAGCAGGAATTTCGCACTCCTCGACCAGTTGGAAGTAGATATCAGCTGCGGCCCGTGTGTTGCTATGCCTAGCGTCGCCCATCTCACCTTCACGAAGAGCATCGCGTTCGGCGGTAAGATTGGCTATTTTGCTGTCTTTGCCTTCCAGCTCAACGCGCAGCCTCCCAACCGTAAGCGCAATATCCTCGTTCTCCTGGTCGCGGCGTTTGATGTATTGCTGGTTTCTTTCCAGCTCATCCAGCAGCGCCCGAACTACATCAGCGGTTTTCTGGCACTGGTCAACAATGCTAACGTCACAACCAGTATCGAAACCGTCCTCAGTTTCAAAGCGGAGCTCTACAGAGTCGCCTTCGATATCAGATGGTTCGAACCCGGCAATGTTTTCCAGAATGCCGATTATGCTTTCTGCGCTATGACGTAATGCGCGTTTGTCGATGTTGCTCATGACTGCACTCCTTTGCGAATCTTCTGCGCTAAATCATCGAGCATGTTTGCGTAATTGAACTGGTTTACGTTATCAAGGGCGCAAGCTGCCATATCTACACCCTGCGCTCGAACTTCAGCTAGGAAAGCGTCGGTGGCTGGGGTGTCAACACGGATACTGTCGCGCAAGATGAAAAATGCATTGAGCATCCCAGTCTCCGGCACTTCATCCTGATACTTCTCATACGCATCAAGAGCCTTCATCATCTCAGGTCCGAATGGTTGAGGGTGCGCAGATTTCAGTCTCGCATTCTCCGCCGCCAGCGCCGAAAACTTCTCGTGTGCCAACTTAACAGCCGAATCAGCCTGCTTAATTGACTCAATCGCTTTCTGCTGGTCTTCGGCCAGCGCATTAGCACGCACCAGTTGCACTTCCAGTTGCGTTGCCAAATCGCTGATCAGCTTTGCCACACTACGCATATCAACGGCACCACATTCTGCTTTCAGTTCCGAAGCCATCTCATGCCCGGCGGCAACTAACCCTTTGATATTACTTTCCATCTTTACCCTCGCTTATCCACATAACTTATTGATAACATTGATAACTAAAAAGATCGTCGATTCAGAACTCTTCGATTTTCCATCCGCCACCTGCTTTCTTTGGTTTAACCGTTACCCCGATGATTCGGAACGGATACTGATCTGCGGCGACTTTGGTTTTCACCCTGGCGTCGTCGGTCCAGAAACCTTTCACTTCGTGCAGTTCCATCTCTCCGGTGGCGAGCATCACAGCGAAATCTGGCGTATAGAACGTGTTATTAGCTAACCGCAGCTTGATACCCTCGAATCGATACCAGGCGATTTCCCCTGCACGTTTACGCTGCTCAAGGTGCTGGCAATACGCAGATTCTGTTTTGTTCATCTGTCCTGTTTTGAGTCGACCAAGAGCCTGTATCTGTTTTCTCATGATTTACCCCTGAGGTAATTAAAAACCACATAAGACACGAAATCAATAGATTTTAGAATATTTTATTACCTAACAGGTAATTATCGAAACGTAAAAAAATGCGCTATCGCGCTGGTATTACTTGATAAATCCTGCCGCCTTTCCTCGCCTGTATTCCTCCATCAGCCACTGCGCCGGTGTTATTCCCCCCAGGGTGGCGGCGTTAGGCATGCACCCGAAACTTCGCCCTGGTGGATGGTAAACGTCTCTCCCAGTGTCAGGAGGCGTACTCATGGGTTCTGGCTTTGCCTGTATGCTGATCACCGGATCGGGTATCTGCTGTCCGGAAGCCACCTTTTTCGCCCAATCATCGAGCAGCCTGCGCGCGTGTTTCTCAACCTCAATCTCGCTAAGCTGGCGCTGATACATTGCACGGCGGGTATCACATACGACCCAGTACATAACCGGATGTCGCCACGGGAATCTTTCGGGACCACCAGGATATAAACTTTTTTCCTTGCTGTACCGGTGAAACTCCGCCATCACATCGTCAATGGTGACGCCAAGAACCATCTTGCTGTCTTTGCACCACTTGATAAATTGCCCTGGAGACGGCCAGAACGGAGATTCACTGGCGCGGGCGTGGCGCATACCAGCAGAAACCTGTTCACGGGTTCGGATCCCCCCTTCGGCAAACGCAGCAATCCACTGCTGTTTTGCAGCAACTTCCTGCTCTGGCGTCTTCAGGTTGGTTACCACTGCCGCCGGAAACAGTTGTTTCAGCTGTTTAAAAAGGGCATCAACAAGCCTCTCTGCTGACATGTTCACCACATTGTCATTGTTGACGTACTGATGCTCATAACCTGACATGCGAGAAAGGGCTTCTCCGTCACGGTTTTGTATCGCGGTAAAAACGTTGTTCACAAGAAATCCTCCCATGCTTCAGGGCTGTTCCAGTGCGGAACGTTGTTATCAGGTAATGTTGATTGCTTCTGTCTGCTAATCTGCAGCCGCCTTGCCAGCTTCTGCTCCCACTGTGCCTGATGGTATGCCTTACCCTCAGCCATCCAGTAAATTCTGAACTCTGCAAGTTCCTGTGCCGTTGGCAGACTGTCCAGGTAGATCCCCTGCAATGAGCTTTTCCGAAGAAAGTCATCTGATGGCTGCCATTGTTCATGCATGACAAATTTGCCTAATTGCCCTGGCCCACCAGGAGGAACAAAGTTATTCATCACGGCGTTGTTTGCTCCGGGGTCATGAGGCACAGAATCCCCGCTTTTTGTCCTGCTCTCCCTCTCTTGGTTAAATGACTGGTTATATGACTGGTTCTGGATCCCGTTTTTGGGATCATTCAACATCCCGTTTTTGGGATCATTCAACATCCCGTTTTTGGGATCATTCAACATCCCGTTTTTGGGTATATTCCCGTTTTCGTGTATATTCCCGTTTTCGGGTTCATTGCCCCCCTCCCGGTTGCCTTTAATGTTCCCGTTTTTGGTTATATTAAGAGAGAAAACCCGCACTCTTTTTGTCGCTCCCTTTCTCTCTCCGGTATCTGAAATAAGCCCCATTTTCATGAGCGATATAAGCCCGGCCTGCACGGTTTTTTTATTCAGGCAAGTGTCTTTAACGAGGCGTTCTATGCTGGGGTAGCAGAGGTTATATTCATCGGCTCTGTCAGCCATCGAGAGCAGTATGAGCTTTAATGATGAGCTACCTGGATCTGTCTCCCAGGCCCAATCTGTTGCATGTCTGCTCATGATTAATCTCCGCTATCAGCTTGAATGTTGTGGGGAGGAATTAATCATGATCTGCTTAATCTCTGCCCTGATACGACGGTTTGATTCCATGGTGCACTCAACACAGTGTCCGTTGTAAACCCAGCGTTCACTGTCATGTCCGTGCTTACATGTTTTTCCGGTGTAGTAGCGTTTAAGTCCGCGCTTTGCGGCATCAATACGTGTAATGATTTCCATGGTAAGCCCTGTTATTAGTATTGGGATTACGGTCATTTTGTGCTGACACAAAAAAAAGATCAACCAGATTTGGTTTTTTATTACCTTTGAGGTACGAATAGATATGAAAAGACCGCCGGATGGCGGTCTACAGAGGGTTGTGGCTGGATATCATGAGTAGAAGAAGTATGCCAATTCTGCTTTTGAGCGCAGCCATTGTCTTGTTTTACAGGCTTTAAAAAGCCCATTCATCAATACCTTACCTGGCATTTTGCGCTTACCTGTTAAGTGAGTCTGGATATAGTGACTCGTCGTTCCGGCTTCCTGTGCGAAGGCTTCACGCTCATCCGGAGTAAGTGCAAGCCAGTGCTTTTTGAAATCGAAATGTCCGTTATCGCTCATAGCTATTGCCTGATATTTATTTCAGATAATAAATATTCACCCATAAGGTAACAAAAATCAAGGATAGTTACCTGTGGGGTGCATTTACCTGTTGGGTAATATTGCTTTAAATTGAATCATCTACTGATTCATATATGAGGCGATTTTCCAGAAAATGAAAAGTATCCAGGACGTCCGCAGGCAAAATCTCAACGACTTGATCGACCGTGAATTCAATGGTGTTCAGACGCGGATGGCTGAAAAACTTGGAACTCAGGCAAATCTGGTAAACCGCTGGGCTCTTGGCAAGAAGGTTATCGGCGACCAGGTTGCACGAAAAATTGAAGCTGCCGCCAATAAACCCCGTAACTGGCTTGATATCGATCGCTCGCTTTCTCAGGAAGGTTTTCAGCCTGTCGGCCCAAGCGACATTGGCCAGCTGGCGGCTCACAACCTGGAACGCTGGATGAGCGAAAGCCGCGACCTTTCAACACAGGGAAAACTTCACCGCGCATCCGGCGTAGCCCAGGTGACAATCAGCCGCCTGTTAAACAATGAGGTCAGCGTTTCCATTTCCACCCTGGAGAATGTTGCATCCGCATTCGGGCGTCACGGCTATGAATTACTGATTCACCCGCACGACCCTGCGACCATCAACTATGATCGCTCGCGCTACGCATTGTTACCCGAAACCGAGAAAGCAAAGATCGAAAGTTACATTGAATTTGTCATCAACCAGAACGAAAAAAACAAACAATAAAACCATATTTTTCAGTAAGTAAGCCGCCTTATGGCGGCTTTTTTATTGCCTATTCGATTACCTAACGGGTGATTTTTTTAACTCATATCTATTGACATCAAACCATATACGCATAATTATTACCTCAACGGTAACAGACCGAGGTAACAAGTTATGCAGTGGAAAATCATCAACGGTTGGTACTGCGTTACTGCATGCGGATTCATGAGCTGGAAGTTCCGCACCTTACAGGAAGGCATTAAGTGGGCTTTCGTCAGCAAAGAAGCTCGCGATGTGGCCAACGATAACGAGATATGGGAGGGCTGATAATGAACGTTAATCAGCAGAAAAATCTTCAAAAAATCATGCTGGCATTCGACAAGGACTACCGCCTGTCAGAACAGCTATATGACCGACAAGTTGAACTGATTGAGAGTATCCGGCTTCATCAACTGTCCTCAACTTTCGACGTTGTAACAGGCAAAGGCGTTCGTCAGGAAGTACTGGAGGCTGCTAAAGACAGCCCTGAGTTCGAAGAACTGATGGATGCATATCGGCGAGAGGCAATGGCAATTATCGCCCGCTGGGATCTGGCGGATCAGCTTGATGGACAGAAGGACGCGGCATGAAACCAACACTCCTCTCATTGCTGCGAGGTGGAAAACACAGCATCCGAGATATGGCAAAGATTCTTGGTATCTCAAGATCGAAGGTTTCTTGGTTCATCGTTGAGCTTGAACGTCGCAAATGGGTAGAGGTAACCAGGAGCGCAATATATTTCCACGATGGAACCCGTTCCAACAAGCAGAACGAATACAAGGTTAAGTTATGAATACTGGCATCTATTTCGACATCAGCAATGAGGACTACCACGCCGGTGACGGCGTGAGTAAGTCGCAGCTAGATATGGTGGCTAAGAACCCTGCCCTTCTGAAATGGGTGAAGGCTGCTCCGGAAGACGAAGAGAAAAAGTCTGCACTGGATATGGGAACCGCATTGCACTGTCTGCTTCTGGAGCCTGGAGAATTCAACAAACGCTTCATTGTTTCACCGAAATTCGATCGTCGGACGAAACAAGGTAAAGCTGACGAAGAAGCATTTCTTCGTGATGTAGCGGATATGGGGATTACGGTACTTGATGCCGAGCAGTGGCGGAAACTGGAGCTGATGCGTGATAGCGCAATGGCTCACCCGGCGGCACGCTGGATGCTGGAAGCACCTGGTTACTGCGAAGCATCAATGTACTGGAACGATGAAGAGACTGGTGAGTTGTGCCGCATTCGTCCAGACAAATGGCTGAACGAGCACAACGTGATCGTCGACGTGAAAAAGGTTGCAGATATGGACCGTTTTGCACGCCACATAGAGGAATTCCGCTACCACGTGCAGGACGCAATGTACCGCGAAGGCGCAATGAGGGTTACTGGTCAGCCGCATGGTTTTTTCTTTCTTGCCGTGAGCGAAAGCATTGATTGTGGTCGGTATCCGGTACGCGTGTTCGAGCTGGATGCGCCGGATGTCGATGCCGGGCACGCTCTGTTCCGCCGGGATCTGAATACCTATCACGAATGCCGCATCAATGATGAATGGGGCGGTGTGGAAATCATTAAACGCCCTGAGTGGGCACGCAAACAGGATATGTACATATGAGCAACGACATCGCAAACATCAACGCACCAGTAGACACAGCAATCGCTGGAACTGCTGCAACTATTTTCAGCCCAGACGGCTTGAACCAACTGATGAAATTCGCCGAGGTAATGGCGCAAAGCCGCGTAACGGTACCGGCGCACCTCGCCGGGAAACCAGCTGATTGCATGGCCGTGGCAATGCAGGCTGCGCAGTGGGGAATGAACCCGTTTGCCGTGGCTCAGAAAACCCATGTTGTGAACGGCACGCTAGGTTATGAAGCCCAATTAGTAAACGCAGTTATCTCAACGATGTCGCCAACAAAAGATCGCATCAACTACGAGTGGTTCGGGCCGTGGGAACGCGTGATCGGTAAGTTTGTTGAGAAAACATCCAAAAACGGCAATCCATATATCGCACCAGGCTGGACTCTAAAAGACGAAGAAGGCTGCGGTGTTCGCGTATGGGCAACCATGAAGGGCGAGGATCAACCTCGAGTGCTTGAGTTAATGCTGTCTCAAGCACAGGTAAGAAACTCCACACTTTGGGCCAGTGATCCGAAACAACAACTCGCATACCTTGCGACAAAACGCTGGTCTCGCCTGCACTGTCCTGACGTAATCATGGGCGTCTACACCCCAGACGAATTACAGGAAACGGCACCGCGCGTTGAGCGAGACATTACTCCGCAAACGACCACTGCTGCGGGAATGAACAGTCTGATCAACGCTAAACCAGCGAAAAAGCCTGATGAGCAAACGCGTAAATCGGACAGCCGTGATCCAGAAGACATGCTGATGGCCTTTACCAGCGCAGCGATGAATTACAGCACTGTCTCCGAACTGGATAAGGCTTACAAATACATTGCACAAAAACTTTCAGATGATGACGAACTGCTGGCAAAAGCCACCGACGTTTACAGCGTTCGTCGGGAAGAATTAAACGAAACATCTATGTAACCACCACCGCGGCGCCACGCGCGCCGCACTGCAACCAAGAGAGGTATTTATGAAAGGTGCATTAGGTAAGAAGGAACTCCTGGCGGTGGTTCCACTGTCATGGAGCACTATCGACCGTATGGAGCGCGCAGGGGAATTTCCTAAACGCTGGTATATCACCGATAAACGCTGCGCATGGAACCGTGATGAAGTTGAGCGTTGGCTTGATGAACGTCAGGCAGCAAGCCCGGCAGAGTTCCAGGGTAAAAAGCCTCCTGTTCAGCAACGTGTATATCGTCCCGTGAGCAACGCTGCATGAGTGCGCTGCTAAGGCACTGGAGCAAATGGTCAGGATGGTACTTATTCCTGGCCTCTGTTTCAGCATGGCTTTATCTGCTGGCATTAATTTTCAGAGAGGGTTGGATTAAGTGAGAAAGTTAAGCCGACTTGAAAAATATCACATGAATAAGGTTTCAATGCGCAGTCCGTCAAAGATTGTCGCAGTTACTCCTGCGGCGATAGAGATCGAAAAACGCGCGATTGAAAGAGAGAAAAAAGGGCAATTCCGCATTGCCGCTCACCTTTGGCTTCAGTGTATGGATGTTGCTTCTGGTGATGTTGAACGTGCAAGGATCGCGGTTCGCAGGGACCAATGTATCACAAAAGGTAACGGCCTTCGCCGTGGCGACTATAGCGGCATAGGATGTTGTGGGGTGGTTTATGACTAAGAAATACACACTAATCTATGCAGATCCACCCTGGGTATACCGGGACAAAGCCGCAGATGGTAATCGCGGTGCCGGTTTTAAATATCCGGTTATGAGTGTGCTGGATATCTGCCGCCTTCCTGTGTGGGATTTGGCCGATGAAAACTGTCTGTTGGCCATGTGGTGGGTGCCAACACAACCACTCGAAGCACTAAAAGTTGTTGAAGCCTGGGGATTCCGTCTGATGACGATGAAGGGCTTCACGTGGATAAAATGTGGTAGTCGACAACCAGATAAACTGGTTATGGGTATGGGACACATGACTCGGGCCAATAGTGAAGATTGCCTGTTTGCGGTAAAGGGAAAACTACCTACGCGCATTAATGCAGGGATCGTTCAGTCATTTACCGCACCGCGGCTTGAGCATTCAAGAAAGCCAGATATCGTTCGTGAAAAACTTGTGCAATTATTAGGCGATGTTTCTCGCATTGAACTGTTCGCCCGCCAGACGTCTCATGGCTTCGATGTTTGGGGTAATCAGTGCGAAGACCCGGCAGTGCAACTACACCCTGGATACGCGTTGGATATCGGCGGATTAACAAATGCATTCAGCAATGCTCCGCTGTCACCAACAGACAACCAGGGGCGGGAGCGTGCAGCATGAACCTATATCAACGCATCAATGGCGCTGACTGGTGCAATATCTTCGTCGTCGGCGATCTGCATGGGTGCTACACGCTGCTGATGAACGAACTCGACAAAGTTTCATTCGACCCGGCGCGCGATTTGCTTATTTCCGTTGGTGACCTTGTTGACCGCGGCGCTGAAAACGTCGAATGCCTGGATTTGATTACTATGCCGTGGTTCCGAGCTGTTCGTGGCAACCATGAGCAGATGATGCTGGATGCACTGGTCAACGGCGGAAGTTTCGGACATTGGATGTCAAACGGCGGTGGATGGTGGCACCAACTTGATTCTGAGCAGGATGTGCAACTCAAATACCTTCTGCCAAAGGTTACCAACCTCCCGATGATTATCGAACTTGTTACCGGCAATAAGAAGGTCGTCATCTGCCACGCAGACTACCCGCACAACGAATACGCATTCGATAAGCCAGTACCGGAAGAAATGGTGATATGGAATCGTGAGCGGGTTAGCGACGCGCAGGACGGTATTGTCTCGGAGATAACCGGTGCCGATTTGTTCATCTTCGGTCATACGCCAGCACATCACCCACTGGTGTATGCAAACCAAATGTACATCGACACCGGCGCAGTGTTCTGCGGAAATCTGACGCTTACCAAAGTCCAGGAAGGATAGAATTATTTATTACTGTCTTCCATCCACTTCTCAAACTTCGACGGGGAGAACGGAATCAGATCCGTATGCTCCCCGTCAATCCAGGAATCAATCATATCTGCCCACTGCTGCAACATGTAGGCGCGCTGTCTGGCGTATTCCGCTTTGTTATATACGGCGCGCACACCTTTCTGCTCATGTGCCAGAGCCTTTTCAATCCAGTCTGAAGGATAACCAGCCTCATGCAATAACGTACTGGCTGTACGGCGCATATCATGTACGGTGAAGTCCTGAATATGCTCACCATCTTCATTTATTATTTTCACCGTTCTGTCGATCAGAGAGTTCAGCGCGGCATTAGATAATGGCTTCCGGAAGTTGTAACGACCAGGAACCAGATATTCACTTCCACCAGCGCACATCTGCAACCCGACCAATATATCCTGTGCCTGTTTAGGCAGGTAAATAACATGCGCCCGGCTTCCCTTCATGCGGTCTGAAGGAATTGTCCATGTCCATTTTTTAAAATCTATTTCGTCCCACGTTGCATTGGTGAATTCGCCTTTACGAACCATAGTGATAAGCACCAGCTTTAAAGCCATTTTCATAGTGCCCATAGCACCAATGGCATCCAGCGTGCGGAAGAACAGACCAATTTCTTCTGGTGTAAGTGTTCGCTCTCGTGGTTTAAATATGGCGATAGACGAAGGTTTAATGTCAGCAGCAGGATTAAACAAACCATGACCACGGTCATTGGCATGACGGTATACGCTGCTGATGATCTCCCTGGCCTGCACTGCTGTTGCCCGGCCGCCGCGTTCGACAATCCGGTCACACAAATCACGAACCATCGATGTGGTAATTTCAGCCATCATTTTGTTACCAAGAACAGGAAGTATGTCACGGTCGATCACCGCCTGCTTCATTGCGCGGGTACTGTCAGCTAGGATGACGTGTTTCATATAACTGTCGGTATGTACCGCAAACGTCTCGGCACCACGAATCTTTTTGATACCGTCACGTTTAGCCGCAGCCGGCGACTGGCCTGCTTTAAGCAGCTTCTTTGCAGCAATCAGTTCTTCTCGCGCTTCTGCCAGGCTGATACCGTCACGCCCATACTGCCCGATTACCAGTGTTTCGCGGCGACCGTTGATACGGTAGTCATAGCGAAACGAGACCGTTCCTGACGTAAGCACAGCTACATACAGCCCGTCACGATCGGAGACCTTGTACAGTTTGTCCTGCGGCTTGAGGTTTTTTAATTTTGTATCGGTAAGCACAATTCACCCGTATAGAAACCATTTTCATGACGGTATGAGAGTATACCTTTAAGGTAATACCGTCACCTGTACCGCCGAAAAATATGGTGTAGAGTGAATAGAAATGAATACATAAAAACAAAAACCCTCTGCAAAAACAGAGGGTTGAGTTGGCATCTGAATAGGAATGATTTGCTATGAGTTAGCTGTTAATCATTCCCACTCAATAGTCGCTGGTGGCTTGCCGCTGATGTCATACACCACGCGGGAAATACCGTTCACTTCATTGATAATGCGGTTGGAAACGCGACCGAGGAAGTCATACGGCAGGTGCGCCCAGTGTGCGGTCATAAAGTCGATGGTTTCGACAGCACGCAGAGAAACAACCCAGTCATACTTACGACCATCGCCCATTACACCAACGGAACGTACCGGCAGGAAGACGGTGAACGCCTGGCTGACTTTGTCGTACAGGTCCGCTTTACGCAGTTCTTCAATAAAGATGGCGTCAGCACGGCGCAGCAGGTCGCAGTACTCTTTCTTCACTTCGCCCAGTACACGAACGCCGAGGCCTGGTCCCGGGAACGGGTGACGGTACAGCATGTCGTACGGCAGGCCCAGCTCCAGACCAATCTTACGCACTTCGTCTTTGAACAGCTCTTTCAGCGGTTCAACCAGCCCCATCTTCATCTCTTTCGGCAGGCCGCCCACGTTGTGGTGAGATTTGATGACGTGTGCTTTACCGGTTGCAGATGCGGCAGATTCAATAACGTCAGGGTAGATAGTGCCCTGCGCCAGCCACTTCACGTCTTCCAGTTTCAGTGCTTCTTCATCGAATACTTCAACGAAAACGCGCCCGATGATTTTACGTTTTGCTTCCGGATCGTTTTCGCCGGCCAACGCTGACAGGAAGCGAGCTTCTGCCGGAACGTGAACAATGTTCAGACCAAAGTGATCGCCAAACATATCCAGAACCTGCTCTGCTTCGTTGAGACGCAGCAGGCCGTTGTCGACGAATACGCAAGTCAGGTTTTTACCGATAGCGCGGTGCAGCAGCATTGCGGTTACGGAGGAATCCACACCACCAGAGAGGCCGAGGATGACTTTATCGTCGCCTACCTGCTCGCGGATGCGAGCTACGGCGTCGTCGATAATTTTCGCTGGCGTCCACAGGGCTTCACACTGGCAGATATCACGCACAAAACGCTCCAGCATGCGCATACCCTGGCGGGTGTGAGTCACTTCCGGGTGGAACTGTACGCCATAGAAGCGTTTTTCTTCGTTAGCCATAATGGCAAACGGGCAGCTTTCGGTGCTGGCTACGGTGACGAAGTCGGACGGGATAGCGGTAACTTTATCGCCGTGGCTCATCCAGACATCGAGCAGCGGTTTACCGTCTGCGGTCAGCGCATCTTCGATACCGCGAACCAGTGCGCTGTCGTTTACGACTTCAACCTGCGCGTAGCCAAATTCACGTTCGTTAGAGGCTTCAACGTGACCGCCCAACTGCATTGCCATGGTCTGCATGCCATAGCAAACGCCGAATACCGGTACGCCTGCTTCAAAGACATACTGCGGCGCACGCGGGCTGTTTTCTTCGGTGGTGCTTTCCGGGCCGCCGGAAAGAATAATGCCGCTTGGATTGAAGTCACGAA
>SKET01001743.1_pt1 | contig 14211 bp, 13 predicted proteins | sample 4841461 | NCBI WGS metagenome assembly SKET01 (sample SAMN11008802, study PRJNA524170) | human gut metagenome | biome: Human fecal sample; material: Feces; isolation source: fecal sample from pouch patient p5 | host: Homo sapiens | place: Israel: Tel-Aviv | collected 2014-02-13
CTCGTAAAGGGGATGACCCCAAGAATTTAATCAGGAGAAGATAAGCATATGAATATTGAAAAATTTACCACAAAATTTCAACAAGCACTCAGTGAAGCACAATCATTGGCGCTAGGTGAAGATAATCAGTTTATCGAACCAGTGCATTTATTGATCGCACTTTTAAATCAACAAGACGGTTCAATTGCACCAATTTTAACGACCAGTGGTGTGAATGTGGCGTTATTGCGTAATGAATTAAACGCCGAATTGAATAAATTGCCACAAGTGTCGGGTAATGGCGGTGATGTGCAAATTTCACGTCAATTACTAAACTTATTGAATTTATGTGACAAATTAGCTCAACAAAAACAAGATAAATTTATTTCTAGTGAATTGTTCTTATTAGCAGCGCTTGAAGAGCGAGGCACATTAAATGACATTTTGAAAAAATGTGGTGCGAAAAAAGAACAAATTCTACAAGCGATCCAACATATTCGTGGAGGACAAAGCGTGAACGATCAAAATGCAGAAGAAAGCAGACAAGCTCTTGAAAAATATACCATTGATTTAACCGCTCGTGCTGAAAGCGGCAAACTCGACCCGGTGATTGGTCGTGATGAAGAAATTCGTCGAGCCATTCAAGTATTGCAACGTCGTACCAAAAACAACCCAGTATTAATCGGTGAGCCTGGTGTAGGTAAAACCGCTATCGTGGAAGGTTTGGCACAACGTATTGTCAATGGTGAAGTGCCTGAAGGCTTAAAAAACAAACGTGTACTTTCTTTAGATATGGGCGCACTGATTGCCGGTGCGAAATACCGCGGTGAATTTGAAGAACGCTTAAAAGCTGTTTTAAATGAGTTATCAAAAGAAGAAGGTCGCGTGATCCTCTTTATTGATGAAATCCATACCATGGTTGGTGCAGGTAAAACTGACGGTGCAATGGATGCGGGTAACTTATTAAAACCAAGTTTAGCGCGCGGTGAATTACACTGTGTGGGTGCAACAACACTAGACGAATATCGTCAATATATCGAGAAAGATGCGGCACTTGAGCGTCGTTTCCAAAAAGTCTTTGTGGATGAGCCAAGCGTGGAAGATACCATTGCGATCTTACGTGGTTTAAAAGAGCGTTATGAGATCCATCACCATGTAGATATTACTGACCCGGCAATCGTGGCAGCAGCAACGCTTTCACACCGTTATATTTCCGATCGTCAATTGCCAGATAAAGCCATCGACTTAATCGATGAAGCCGCTTCGAGCATCCGTATGGAAATTGACTCTAAACCAGAGCCGCTTGATCGTCTTGAACGTCGTATTATCCAATTAAAATTGGAACAACAGGCATTACAAAAAGAAGAGGATGAAGCCAGCCGTAAACGTTTAGAAATGTTAGAAAAAGAGCTTTCTGATAAAGAACGTGAATATGCTGAACTTGAAGAAGTTTGGAAATCAGAAAAAGCAGCACTTTCTGGTTCTCAACACATCAAACAAGAGTTAGATGCAGCGAAAACTGAAATGGAACAAGCGCGTCGTGCTGGCGATTTAAGTAAAATGTCTGAGCTTCAATACGGTCGTATTCCTGAATTGGAAAAACAACTTGCTGCCGCTGAAACTGGTGAAGGCAAAGAAATGAGCCTATTACGCTATCGTGTAACTGATGAAGAAATTGCGGAAGTACTTTCTAAAGCAACCGGCATTCCAGTTTCTAAAATGATGGAAGGTGAGAAAGAAAAACTCTTACGCATGGAAGAAGAATTGCACAAACGTGTGATTGGTCAAGAAGAAGCAGTCGATGCCGTTGCAAACGCGATTCGTCGTAGCCGTGCAGGGCTTTCAGATCCTAACCGCCCAATTGGTTCGTTCTTATTCTTAGGTCCAACAGGTGTAGGTAAAACAGAGCTTTGCAAAACTTTAGCGAAATTCCTGTTTGACAGCGAAGATGCGATGGTGCGTATTGATATGTCAGAGTTTATGGAAAAACACAGCGTATCTCGTTTAGTGGGTGCGCCTCCAGGCTACGTAGGCTATGAAGAAGGTGGTTACTTAACTGAGGCTGTACGTCGTCGTCCATATTCGGTGATTTTGCTTGATGAAGTGGAAAAAGCCCATGCGGATGTATTCAATATCTTATTACAAGTATTGGATGATGGTCGTTTAACTGATGGCCAAGGTCGTACTGTAGACTTCCGTAACACCGTGGTGATTATGACCTCTAACTTAGGTTCTGATTTAATCCAAGGTAGCAAAGACGAAAGCTATGGTGAAATGAAAGCCTTAGTGATGTCAGTGGTGAGCCAACATTTCCGTCCGGAATTCATCAACCGTATTGATGAAACTGTGGTATTCCATCCGCTTGGTAAAGAAAATATCCGTGCGATTGCAAGTATCCAATTAGAGCGCTTAGCAAAACGTATGGAAACTCGTGGTTACGAATTAGTGTTTACCGAAGCGTTATTAGATTTCATTGGTGAAGTGGGTTATGACCCAATTTATGGGGCTCGTCCATTAAAACGTGCAATCCAACAAGAGATCGAAAACAGCTTGGCACAACAAGTTCTATCTGGTCAATTATTACCAGGTAAAGTGGTCACAGTGGATTATATGGATGGCAAAGTTCAAGCTAGACAATAATTTGTAAAATGAAAAGCCATTTAGTGAAAGCTAAATGGCTTTTTTATGCTTTGGTAAAAGATAAAATAGGGTAGAATGACGCTGTTTATTGCGTATAAAAATGAGGAAAAAAATGACCGCACTTTTAAAAATAGGTTTGGTTTCAGTATCAGATCGCGCATCAAGTGGTGTGTATCAAGATCAAGGGATTCCCGAATTACAACAATGGTTAGAACAAGCGTTGGTGGATCCTTTTGAAGTGGAAACTCGATTAATTCCAGATGAGCAGCCATTAATTGAACAAACGTTGAAAGAATTAGTGGATGAGCACCATTGTCATTTAGTGCTCACCACGGGCGGGACAGGGCCTGCAAAACGTGATGTGACACCTGACGCAACGTTAGCGGTAGCCGATCGTGAAATGCCTGGCTTTGGCGAGCAAATGCGTCAAGTGAGTTTGCATTTTGTACCGACAGCGATTTTATCTCGTCAAGTTGGTGTGATTCGTAAAAATAGCCTAATCTTGAACTTACCTGGGCAGCCAAAAGCCATCAAAGAAACTTTAGAAGGCGTGAAAGATGAGCAAGGTAAGGTCTTAGTGAAAGGAATTTTTAGTGCGGTGCCTTACTGTTTGCAATTAATCGATGGTATTTATATTGATACCAAGCCTGAAGTGATTACAAGCTTCCGACCGAAAGCCGCACGTCGCGAAAATTTGGAGAAATAAGATGAAAAAAATTGAAGCCATTATTAAGCCATTTAAATTAGATGATGTGCGTGAAAATCTATCTGATATTGGCATTAGCGGTATGACGGTGACTGAAGTCCGTGGTTTTGGTCGTCAAAAAGGGCATACAGAGCTTTATCGTGGTGCGGAATATATGGTGGATTTTCTGCCTAAAGTGAAAATCGAAATTGTCGTGCCAGATGATTTGCTTGAACAATGTCTTGAAACCATTGTTGAAACTTGCCAAACAGGCAAAATCGGTGATGGTAAGATCTTTGTTTATGATGTAGAACGCGTGATCCGTGTTCGTACAGGCGAAGAAAATGAGGAAGCCATTTAGTGGAAAAAAACTTAAATTTTAACCGCACTGTAGTCGCTATGGCGGCTTTAGTGATTGTGTTTGCGGGAATTAAACTGGCGGCAGAGATTATCGTGCCTTTTTTATTGGCATTATTTATTGCCATTATTTGTTCGCCAGTGATTAAAGCAATGACACAACGCAAAGTACCACATGGTATTGCTATTGCCTTGTTGTTTATTTTGATTTTAATTGTATTCTTTTTCCTGGCGGGATTAATTAACAGCAGTGTGCAGGAATTTACACGCTCGATCCCTCAATATAAAGTGCTGCTTTCGGAGCGTATAAATGACGTCATGGCATTAGCTCAAAAACTGAAATTGCCGATTGTGATTTCTCGCGAAGCCATTATGGAGCATTTTGATCCGAGCGTGATCATGAACTTTGTGAGCCGTTTGTTATTAAACTTTTCTGGCGTGGTGACGAATGTTTTTGTGTTGATCTTAGCGGTGATTTTTATGCTGCTTGAAGCACCGACCATGAAGCATAAACTTGCTTTAGTTTTAAGTGACAATGAACATGATGTTGTCGCGGAAGAACATCATATTGATCGTATTTTAGATGGTGTGATTAGTTATCTTGGTGTGAAAACTGTGATTAGTTTGTTAACTGGTGTCACGACTTGGATTTTATTGGACGTAGCGGGTGTGCAATATGCGATTTTATGGGCAACCTTAAGCTTCCTATTAAATTATATTCCGAATATTGGTTCGATTATTGCAGCCGTGCCGATTATTGTTCAAGCATTATTGCTAAATGGATTTGGTGTAGGAATGGGCGTAACCGTCGGTATTATTGCATCGAATATTGTGATCGGTAATATAATTGAACCGAAAATGATGGGGAAAACTTTAGGACTTTCTACCTTGGTCGTATTCTTTTCATTGCTTTTCTGGGGATGGTTGCTCGGCACGGTTGGCATGTTACTTTCTGTACCGCTGACAATGGCGTTTAAAATTACGTTGGAAAGCTCAGAATCAACGAAGAAATATGCGGCTTTATTGGGTGATGTAAACGAATAAAGTGCGGTCAAAAATCACGTAATTTTAGCAATAAAAAAGCCACCGTTATGGTGGCTTTCTTTTTATCTGATGTTCGATAGATTAAGGTAAATCATCGACTTCTTTATCCACTTTTGGTGGAATCATATGTTCACGGCGTAGACCGATATCATAAGCAATCGCAATCGCGATAAAGATTGATGAGTAAGTACCAAAACCGATACCAATTAATAACGCTAATGAGAAGTTATGAATTGATGGACCACCAAAGAAGAACAAGGCAATCACAACAAGAAGCGTTGTGAGAGATGTCATGATGGTTCTCGATAAGGTTTGCGTTAAGGAAATATCAATAATATCGATGGTTTCTACACGGCGAATTTTACGGAAGTTTTCACGCACACGGTCGAATACCACGATACTATCGTTGATGGAATAACCTACAACGGAAAGAATTGCCGCCACGAAGGTTAAATCCATTTCGACTTGTAATGCAGAGAATACACCGAGCGTAATCATCACGTCATGCGCAAGTGAGGCAATACCGCCAAAACCTAAACGCCATTCAAAACGTGAGCCAACATAAATTAACATCATTGCCAAGGTAGCAAGGGTCGCATAAACCGCACCTTGAGCCAGTTCTTCACCGACGTTCGGACCGACGAATTCGATACTGTTAATATGAATATTCGGATCAATAGTTTGGAGCATGCTTTTCACGTGATCACCAATAGCAGAATCGTTATTGTCAGCCGGCAAACGAATCATCACGTCTTGTACAGAACCGGTTGTTTGTACAATCGGGCTTGCAATACCATTTTGATTTAATGTGCCACGGATTTTCTCTAAATCAGCCGGTTGTGAGAAATGAGTATCAAATACCACACCACCGGTAAAATCCAAGCCCCAGTTGAAGCCTTTTGTCACAATGAAGAAGAGGGAAATCACCATCAAAATCGCAGAAAATGCATATCCCACAAATCTCACTTTCATAAATTCAGTGAGAGGGAATGGCAATTTAATCCCATTCACTTCACGGATAAAATGTCCGTTTTTATCTTTTGCAAATAATCTCATCTTATCCTACCTAAATTGATAATTTTTCAAGACGTTTACCGCCGTATAGGAAGTTCACGATAGCACGTGTTCCGGTAATTGCTGTAAACATTGAAATTGCCACACCTAATGCAAGGGTTACCGCAAAGCCTTGAATTGGACCGGTACCCACAGCATAAAGAATGATTGCCGTTAAAATTGTGGTTAAGTTTGCATCGAAGATAGAGGTGAATGCACCGTTATAACCTTCGTTAATGGCTTGCTGGATTGGACGACCATTACGAATTTCTTCTTTGATACGCTCAAAAATAAGTACGTTGGCATCCACCGACATCCCCAGGGTTAATACGATACCCGCAATCCCCGGCATGGTGAGTGTTGCACCTGGTAGGATAGACATCAAACCGACTAATAAAACGATATTAATAACCAATGCAAAGCTTGCGATAATACCGAAGATTTTATAGTAAATCAGCATGAAGACAATGACTGCAATTAAGCCCCAGAAGCTTGCATTGATACCTTGTTCTACGTTTTGTGCACCAAGAGAAGGACCGATTGTACGTTCTTCAACAATTTGCACTGGCGCGATTAATGCTCCTGATTTTAATAACATAGAAAGGTTTTGTGCTTCTGCAGAACTGCTTACACCCGTAATTTGGAAGTTAGAACTAAAGCGACCTTGAATAGTAGCAACGTTAATGACTTCTTCATTTTTCTCTAAGATGGTTTTGCCATTTTCGTCTTTTTTACCGTTGTCTTTGTATTCTACATACAAGGTTGCCATTGGTTTTTTGTAGTATTTCTTGGTGGTTTGCGACATGATTTCGCCGCCTTCACTATCCAAGGTTACACTTACTTGTGGCGTACTGGTGTTTTGGTCTAAACCCGAGCTTGAGTTGATGATGTGTTCACCACCCAATACCGCACGTTTGTAAAGTGCAACAGGTCTACCTTGACGGTCATATTTGATTTCTGTGTCAGAAGGTAACATACCACGCGCTGCTGATTCTGGGTTCACCAACGAATTCACAATGCGGAATTCAAGTGTTGCAGTTGCCCCTAAGATTTCTTTTGCACGCGCAGTATCTTGAACACCCGGTAATTCGATTACGATACGTTCTGCACCTTGACGTTGGATAACCGCTTCAGCTACGCCTAATTCAGCAACACGTTTACGTAAAATCGTTAAGTTTTGCTCGATCGCTAAGTTACGTGATTCTGTTAATGCCGCTTCAGAAAGGGCAAGGTTTAAGGTGTTGTCACCAATATCAGACACGTCTAATGTTGGGTGTAACTGACGAATAATACGCGCTGCTTTTGACATTTGGTCTGCGTTTTCTAATGTGACCGTTGTACCAAATTTGTCGCCATTTTTAATTGCCGTAAACTGAATTTTTTCTTTACGTAATTCGTTGCGTAATGTGTCTTGTAACTGTTCTTGACGTTTAGCAAGCGCAGAATTCATGTCCACTTCCATTAAGAAGCGTACACCACCACGTAAGTCCAAGCCCCATTTCATCGGGTTAGCCCCAATGCTGCTTAACCAAGCCGGTGTTGCCGGTGCAAGGTTTAATGCGGTTGTGTAGCTGTTGCCAAGTTTTTCTGCAATTTTATCTTTGGCAAGAAGTTGGTCATCTGTGTTGGTGAAACGGGCAAGAATGGAGCCATTTTCAAGAATGATAGATTTGGTTGGAAGGTTATTTTCTTTTAGTACGTTTTGTACTTCAGTTAATGCGGTGGTGTCTGCTTGTTGTCCGCGAGTACCAGAAATTTGCACCGCAGGATCTTCACCGTAGATATTTGGAAGAGAGTATAAAGCACCAATGGCGACCACAAGGATCACCATTAGATTCTTCCATAATGGGTAACGATTTAACATAGTTTTCCCTTTAGGAATTTAAATTAGAGAGATTTTACAGAGCCTTTCGGTAATACTGAAACGATGTAGTTACGGTTAATCGTGATTTCAGTAGTATCGTTTAAAGCGATAACAATTTCAGCACCTTCGGTTACTTTAGTGATTTTACCAATCAAACCACCAGCGGTTAATACTTCAGTGCCTTTCGCTAATTCAGACATTAATTTTTTGTGTTCTTTATTACGTTTCGCTTGTGGACGGTAAATCATAAAATAAAAAATTAAACCGAAGATCACGAAAATAAATAACGTGGACATTGGGCTTTGTGCTTCCATTGTGTTTTCCTTATAAAATGAAAAGTTAAAAGTGTGCGTAAAATACCATAAAACGGCATTCAGTAAAAGCCGATGAAGGCAATAACAACTAGAATTTTGGAATTAATTGATTTTTTTCAAGCAAACTTCGAAGATTTGCTCGGAAAGCCAATGTTGCTCCACTAATTCACATTGATTTTCTTCACAAAAAATAACAAAATTTTCTACCGCACTTTGACGATTTAATTGCAAAATTAATTCATCATTTGGCGCTAAATTAGCCAAAGCCTTCTTCGCGGTTAAAAGCGGAATCGGGCAGGAAAGTGCGGTCAAATTTAATTGATATTTCATGATTTAAGCTTGGCGACGAGCAAACATAATTTTGCCCATAGCAGAGAGTTGTTCTGCTGATAAATATTGCTTACCAAGCTCAAATAGAGGCTCCTCAAGGGCAATGTGTCTATCATAGCTCGCCACAAACAGCGTAATCAGTCTTTCATCTACATCAGTACGTTTCTCTGCAATCAATTCTTCTAGCTGCTCCGAAAGCTTTGCCCAATTTTCATGCAAAGTAACATGCTGGCGTTCTAATTCATCCACCGACTCTTTCGCTTGAGGTGCTTTTTCAATTAAAGCGGGGAAAAAATCTTTTTCTTCATCATGATGATGAAGAGGTGCAGCATGATTAAAATACTGCAAAATGGTTTTCACATCATTTAATACGGCTTGATTCACGCCATTCTTTTCTAAGTAGCCAGGAAGAATGGCGAGCTGCTTACAAAAGCGTTTCACTTTGCTATGACAAGCATAAAGCATATCAATCGGCTCATTCCAAGTGGCAAATTGTTGAGGTTCGAGGATTTGCATAAGGTTTCCTTTGTTAAAAAGTGCGGTCAAAAAAACATTGGATTTTTCTACCGCACTTTCATCAATTATGAATTATCCGCTAATTGTAATGGAGGAACAGGTTTGCCCATGCGAGCATAGAATTCCACCACAAAATCATCAAAACGATCGTCTTCGATAGCTTGACGAATTTCCGCCATTAAACGTTGATAATAGCGTAAATTGTGAATGGTATTTAAGCGTGCACCTAAAATTTCACCGCATTTATCTAAATGATATAAATACGCTTTGGTGTAGTTTTTACAGGTGTAGCAATCACATTCAGGATCCAATGGGCTGGTATCATCACGGTATTTTGCATTACGGATTTTAACAATGCCGTCAGTCACGAATAAATGGCCGTTACGTGCGTTACGAGTTGGCATTACGCAGTCGAACATATCAATACCACGACGTACGCCTTCCACTAAATCTTCTGGTTTACCCACGCCCATTAAATAACGCGGTTTATCAGCCGGGATTTGTGGGCAGATATATTCTAAAATGCGGTGCATATCTTCTTTTGGTTCGCCTACCGCTAAACCGCCCACCGCATAACCGTCAAAGCCAATATTCACTAAGCCTTCTAGTGATACTTTGCGTAATTCTTCAAACACGCCGCCTTGAATAATACCAAATAGCGCATTTTTATTGCCTAATTCATCAAAGCGATCACGGCTACGTTTTGCCCAACGAAGAGACATTTCCATGGATTTTTTCGCATAATCGAAAGTTGCTGGATAAGGCGTACATTCATCGAAAATCATCACGATGTCAGAACCTAAATCATATTGAATTTCCATGGATTTTTCAGGTGAAAGGAAAATGCGCTCACCGTTAATTGGGTTTTGGAATTTCACGCCTTCTTCGGTAATTTTACGTAATTTACCTAAACTAAATACTTGGAAACCACCACTGTCAGTCAAAATCGGGCGATGCCATTGCATAAAGTCATGTAAATCACCGTGTTTACGCATTACTTCCTGTCCAGGACGAAGCCATAAATGGAAGGTGTTACCAAGCAAAATTTCAGCACCTGTCGCACGCACTTCTTCTGGCGTCATGCCTTTTACCGTGCCATAAGTACCCACAGGCATAAATGCAGGGGTTTCTACACTGAACGTGCCTTGTGGACGTTCAAACACCAAGCGACCACGACGTGCACTGCCGCTGGTTTTATCTAATTCATATTTCATTTTCTTTCCTCAACGAATAAACAGTTCGTAGGTTGTTATTCAATAAAAAAGCCTGTTAGTACAGGCTTCTTGATAGGTATTTTATGAGTTGGTTGAAAATAAGTCAAACCACTTATTCTAACCCTTTCACATTGGGATTTTTGGTAATGAACATCGCATCGCCATAACTGAAAAAACGGTAGCGATTTTCGACCGCACTTTTATAGGCGTTCATGGTGTGGCTAAAGCCTGCAAAGGCAGACACCAACATAATCAATGTGCTTTCTGGCAAGTGGAAGTTAGTAATCAACGCATCCACCACACGGAATGATTTACCTGGGTAAATAAAAATAGACGTATCAGAAAAATAAGGTTCAATTAAATCTGGATTGCCATTTTCTTCTGCCGATAGGGCAGCGGTTTCAATAGAACGCACTGATGTTGTACCTACCGCAATCACACGTTTGCCCGCTTTTTTCGTTTCAATAATGGCATTGCAGACTTCTTGAGAAAGCTCCACATATTCCGCGTGCATAATGTGATCTTCAATATTTTCAACACGTACGGGTTGGAATGTGCCTGCGCCCACATGCAAAGTCACAAATTCAAAATTAACGCCTTTTTCGTGTAATTTTTGTAAAAGCTCATCATCAAAATGCAAGCCAGCCGTTGGCGCAGCCACTGCACCTGGCACTTTGTTATACACGGTTTGATAGCATTCTTGATCCGCTTCTTCATCTGGGCGATCAATATAAGGCGGCAAAGGCATATGACCGATTTCTTGTAACACATCAAGCACATTGCGACTTTTATCCGCTAATTCCACTTCAAAAAGGGCATCTTGACGACCAATCATAATCGCTTTTACGCCCTTATTTTCACCCAGTTTATCTTCGCCTAAAAATAATTCTGCGCCTTCTTTCGGGGCTTTTGATGAACGAATATGCGCTAAGAAATGGTGTTCACTTAAAACACGTTCAACTAACACTTCAATTTTCCCACCACTGGCTTTACGACCAAACATACGAGCAGGGATTACACGCGTATTGTTAAAAATCAACAAATCCCCTTCGTCGATTAAATCCAATACATCGGTAAAAGTGCGGTGAGAAATTTCCCCGTTTTCACCATTAAGTTGTAACAAGCGACAAGAAGAGCGATCTTCTTTAGGGTAACGAGCAATCAGCTCATCTGGTAAGTCAAAATGAAAGTCAGAAACACGCATAATTGTAAATAATGAAAGCTAAAAATGGGGCATAGTCTAGAGCGAATAAGGGGGAAATTCAAGAGAGAATGTGATTGGCTATGAATTGGGTTGAGAGATAGAGTAGTAGCGCTGTAAATATTATACTGTTCAACTTTGTTAAGTTTTGTTTCAACACACAGCCGCCCGAAGGTGGCTGCAATTTAACGGGAAGAAACGAGACATCGACACTTGGTTTCAACACACAGCCACCCGAAGGTGGCTGCCAAGAGCTAAACAAAATCACTCAAGACATCGCAGCGTTTCAACACACAGCCACCCGAAGGTGGCTGCGTATTTCAATAAAAATGATTGCGCCAATCAGTGATGTTTCAACACACAGCCACCCGAAGGTGGCTGCTCATCAATGGCAAAAAATACAAAGCGGTTTTAGATGTTTCAACACACAGCCACCCGAAGGTGGCTGCGGCATCCAATGGGTAACTTCAGGGCTATCTGTTCTGTTTCAACACACAGCCACCCGAAGGTGGCTGCCAAACCCATAGGTTCGCATGATGTATTGTTCGGTGTTTCAACACACAGCCACCCGAAGGTGGCTGCGCAGAAGAATTTGCGGATTGGAGGTCATTGTCGGTAGTTTCAACACACAGCCACCCGAAGGTGGCTGCGGATCAACGGGATCGCTATAAAATCCTAAGAAAATGTTTCAACACACAGCCACCCGAAGGTGGCTGCAATACATCATCACGGCTTGCATTTTTAATATTTAAGTTTCAACACACAGCCACCCGAAGGTGGCTGCAACCGCCAGAGCCTTCGCGTAAGGAGCGGTGCATTGTTTCAACACACAGCCACCCGAAGGTGGCTGCCGCCCTCCTTATGTATTTTTTAGCTCAACAAAGAGCGTTTCAACACACAGCCACCCGAAGGTGGCTGCAACTCGTAATACTCCGCGATAGGTAAGTTATCGCTGTTTCAACACACAGCCACCCGAAGGTGGCTGCAAGTTTCGGGTTTAAATCCACTTCATTGCCATCACCGTTTCAACACACAGCCACCCGAAGGTGGCTGCAAGCCGGTCTTTTCGCTCGAAAAACTCAACCAAATAGTTTCAACACACAGCCACCCGAAGGTGGCTGCTTTTCTTCAAAGGTGACTTGTTCCCGATTATGACGTTTCAACACACAGCCACCCGAAGGTGGCTGCTTCCAAGCGGTTTTAATTTATCTATTAGTTTTAATTGTTTCAACACACAGCCACCCGAAGGTGGCTGCTAGGTCTAGGTTGTCCATTTCGGTTTGCCAGCTTTGTTTCAACACACAGCCACCCGAAGGTGGCTGCCTGCTTTAGATTATCTTGAGTATATCGAGTACATGTTTCAACACACAGCCACCCGAAGGTGGCTGCTAAGTAAGTCGTCAGTGCTAAACTGACTAAGTGGTTTCAACACACAGCCACCCGAAGGTGGCTGCTCCCTACATAAAAAAGCAAGAAAAATCAGCAAATTAAATACCGTATTTCGCTAACTGATTTTATGACAAGGAGTTTAGTCAGTATAACGGCCGTATTGCCGTTATACAAATAGATTAAGTCATCCAAATTGTTAAAGAAAACGAAGATCACTATCCCATCAGGATTTTAATGAGAACAATAGGTTAGCGAACTAAATGACAAGTACGTCTTTAAATACATCTATTGCTGGTTTTGTCCCATGATGTTCCACTTTATTACGCCATTTACTGCCTAAATGATAAAAACGCAGACTGTCACATGTGGGATCGTAGGTTTCCAACAGTTTGTTTTTCAACATAACCCACTGGTCAGGCGTGACATCACATTCAAATACTGAATATTGCGCCCGCACGCCGTAATCTAAGCAATGTTTTGCGATACGGCGCAATCGCGCTTGCCCGTTTGGATCGTCAAAAGAAATATCATAAGTAATCAGCATTAACATAGTTTATCTCATCAAAAACGGCGGGTATTCCGCCAAATCTCCACGTAAATGGCGCGCCAACAGCATTGCCTGAATATACGGCAGCAGCCCGATTTCCACCTCTTCACCCAAAAACGGATGAACGATTTTCTCCTGCTTTTTTGCCTGCAAGGCTTGGAACAAGAGCTTACGCGCATCGGCTTTCAGGCTTACCGCGCCGCTTGCCTCGATAACAAAATCCTGCGGTTTGATTTGCCCGCGGTTAATCAGCGACAACACCAGCCTGTCTGCCCACCACGCGCGGAATTCTTCCAAAATATCCTGCGCCAGACTGTCGCGCCCGGGTCGGTCGGCGTGCAGAAAGCCCACCTGCGGATCCAGCCCCACGCCTTGCAGCGCACCGCTAATGTCCTTGCCCAAAATACTGTACACAAACGACAAGAGCGCATTCACCCCGTCTCTGGGCGGGCGGCGGTTACGTCCGTCAAAAGAAAAGCCGCTTTTTTCGCTCAAAAGTTGCCCGAACACGCCGAAATAACGTGCCGCCGCATCGCCCTCAATACCGCGCACCACGTCTAGCTCCGCCGCGCCCTTCAACTGCCGCAGCGAAATGTTCAAAGCATCGACCGCACTTTGAATCGCCGCATTCTCGCCATAATTACGAATCTGCCGCTGAAGCACCCGCTTACTCGCCTGAATCTTCGCCGCAATGATATTGCGCGCAATCGGCACGGGATTTAGCTCCGACACCCGATACTGCGCCCGACGCAACAGCACATTGCCGCTCTGCCGCCCCTGAAGCCGCCCCAAGAAACGTCCGTTTTCCGTAAAAAACGCCAAATTCACATTATTCTCACCGCAAAACCCCAGCAAAAACGGCGACACCAGCACATTCCCGAAACAGAAAATATGCCCGATGGAATGCACCGGCAACTGCGCCACCTTTTTACGCTCCTGCTCCACCACCAGCGTCTCCCGCTCCTTATGCAGATAGCTACCTTGGGTGGTGATGTAGAGCGTATTTTGCAGTTTGCGCATGGGGAACTCCTTGGGTTTTGACCGCGCTTAGTAGGGTAATAGTTGGGCTGTCTAAAAA
>SKET01001746.1_pt1 | contig 14188 bp, 12 predicted proteins | sample 4841461 | NCBI WGS metagenome assembly SKET01 (sample SAMN11008802, study PRJNA524170) | human gut metagenome | biome: Human fecal sample; material: Feces; isolation source: fecal sample from pouch patient p5 | host: Homo sapiens | place: Israel: Tel-Aviv | collected 2014-02-13
AAAACCTGAAGCTCACGCCGAAGGTCGAAGTGGATAATGTTCATCAACGACAGACAACGGATGTCTATGAACATGCTTTGACGATTACCGCCTGGCAGCAGATTTACGATCAGCTGCATCCGGGCAAATTTCATGGTGAATTTACGGAAATTCTGCTCGATGATATTCAGGTTTTCCGTGAATACACGGGGCTGGCGCTGCGTCAGTCGTGCCTGGTCTGGCCGAACTCGTTCTGGTTTGGCATTCCGGCGACGCGCGGTGAGCAGGGATTTATCGGTTCGCAATGTCTGGGAAGCGCAGAAATTGCGACACGCCCTGGAGGAACCGAGTTTGAATTAAGTACGCCGGACGATTACACGATCCTTGGCGTGGTGCTTTCTGAAGATGTCATCACCCGTCAGGCTAACTTTTTGCATAACCCGGAAAGGGTGCTGCATATGTTACGTAACCAGTCGGCGCTGGAAGTGAAAGAGCAGCATAAAGCCGCGCTGTGGGGCTTTGTCCAACAGGCTCTGGCGACATTTTGCGAGAACCCGGAAAATCTCCATCAGCCTGCAGTGCGAAAAGTGCTGGGGGATAATTTGCTAATGGCGATGGGGGCGATGCTGGAAGAAGCGCAGCCAATGATGACGGCGGAAAGTATAAGTCATCAGAGTTACCGCCGATTGCTTTCCCGGGCCCGTGAATATGTGCTGGAAAACATGTCCGAACCAGTGACGGTACTGGACTTGTGTAATCAACTGCACGTCAGCCGCCGCACCTTGCAAAACGCATTTCACGCTATTTTGGGCATTGGCCCAAACGCGTGGCTGAAACGCATTCGCCTGAACGCCGTGCGCCGTGAACTGATTAGCCCGTGGTCGCAAAGTATGACGGTAAAAGACGCCGCCATGCAGTGGGGATTCTGGCATCTTGGGCAGTTTGCCACGGATTATCAGCAATTGTTTGCAGAAAAGCCTTCACTGACGCTGCATCAGCGGATGCAGGAACTGGAGTGAAAACGACTGGTATCGCTTTTCGCCATATTTGTGTAACGAGAAAAGCCATGCAAATACTATAATTCGTATTTCTCTCAAAGAGAGTGAAGATAATCAGGAGGTCCAGGATGGACATTCGACTATTAGCAACGCTATGGTTATGGAATATCTCCCCTCGATTAGTCGTTATCGTCACGACCATTGCCTTCTCTTCCTGCTCGTGGGCTCGACTCACTCCCTGTAACAGTAAATCCGATATTGTTTGCCTGCAGTTGCGTGCGCAGCAAGGTAAATCATCGGATCAATACGATCTTGCATGGATATATCTAAAAGGGGATGGTGTAACGCCTAAAGATGATAAAAAAGCGCTGTACTGGTTTCGTAAAGCTGCAGAGAATGGTATGGCGGGAGCGCAGTATCGTCTTGGACGCCGTTATTATTCAGGTGATGGGGTGACATAAAATTATAAAGAAGCTTTTAACTGGTTTATGAAAGCTTCCGGGCGGGAAAATTCCTGGGGAATAGCCGCCGCACGCTACATGGTTGGGGTAATGTATTATCGTGGGCAGGGGGTTGAAAAGAATTATACTCATTCTTTTTCCTGGTTTATGAAGTCGCTGAACGGGGCAGGTCGAGAGAAAGCAAGTAGGGCTTGCTACTTTATCGGTTCACAATATCTCAGTGGTCATGGCGTTACGCAAAACAACGACCTTGCCGTTGCCTGGTTTTATCTTGCAGCAAAATTAGGTTTGCCAGAGGCAATAGAGTATATATCGGGAATAGAAAAGCAATTCTCAGCGGAAATGCTCAAGCCCGCAAGAATCGAAGCGAACAGAATTAATGCCAAACATTATCTTGTACAGATACCTTTCCCGGAGTTATTGGCAGAGTCTGCGGCGGAAGTTGTAGTGAAGGGGGCAAAATGAAAAAAAGCGTATTGGCGTTCTCAATGCTATTTTTTAGCTATGCTGTCTACGGGGGTAATAGTATAGTGCCTCCGGCGAAGTATATGTCTTCGGATGCACTACCTCTCCAGATTGTCTACCGTTTTGACGATCACCGTTATATCATTTTAACAGGTGAAAAGCGGCATTACGACGGTGTTGATTATTGTTCAGGTCAATACTGGTATACTGATACACAAAAAAATATATTTTCCCGTGTTGGCGATACGCGTCACAACAAATGGGTTCCGGAATCCATTGGTTCACGTTCTGCAATCACTCCCTCATATGACAGTCCACTTCCTGAAAATATAAAGTTTATTCATGATTCTGAAAAGTATATTTTTGTACCTCTGGGGGGCGATCCACATAAAAAAGATAAAAATGGACAACTGATTTATGAATACCATGAAGTGCAAATGTCATCCGATTATGGCGCGACCTGGAAAGATATCAACTTATCGGTTGAACCCGCGACCAGTGATACGCGATTGATTTTTCATGAGGGCCAGCTATTTATTGATGATAAGGATGGGTTTTATCTCAGTCAAATCCCGATGCATAGTTTTTTTATGTATTATTATGATTATCACAGTCAGAATAATGATGTTAATCTGCCCAAAAATGTACCAGTCATTAAAAACTATCGCGGTTGGGATCACATGCAGTGTTCAGAAAATGCAGAATTATCTGTAGAAGAGGCGGAACGTTTTCAACAAGATCGCCAAAGAAGTTGGGATTCCTGGGGCCGAAAAGGTGATGAAAAAAACTATAAGTAATGTCAGTAATGCATCAGCTTAGTCTGGATTGAACTTATAAATTACCTTCAATCATGATATTCTGATATTTGTTTAAGAGCGGTTTCATCCACTCAATAACATACTTAATGAATTCTGCATATTCGGTATTTGTTTGTGCCTTAGCTAACCATTGTTCAATTATCTTTGCGCATTCATCTGAGGTAAATTCATTCCAGCTTGTGTAATCAAAAAATGTTTCACCATTGGCTAAAGGGTATAGTGACTTAATAGCCGGGGATAGTATTTCAAAATCGCACTCATAAATAAAAAGACTAGCAACATTGTAATCCCATCCACCGTTAGGTTCCTCCTTGTAAGGATAGATAGAACAACCAATACGTCCATCACTACGGCGATGTTTTTTACGCAGAAAAATACGATGGCTTTTTTCGTATGCGTCAGTGTAATAATCGGGAACAGGTTGACTAAGAGCTGCACTGAATGCTGTCAAAAATTTATCCCGTTCTTGTGGATGCATTTCCCGGTTGCATTGATAATTGATATTTATGTAATTATCTGTCCAGGAAATGTTACACCTGTGATTTTTGCTATTTACACAAAGTTCTGAGTTGGTAATGACTTCATTTATTTGCTGTATGCCCCAGTATTCACGGAAGAGCTCAAGTATTCTGATTTGTTGTTCTGCAATGCATATTGTTGTGTTGGTTGTGATTATCATTTTAGTTATTTTGCTTCATTTCCAGATTTAAAAAGACATATCTTTCACTATTATTGCAGTTAAGACTGCTGATAAGACGTTGCCGTTGTCCGGCACTCCGGGCAGATAAACGCGTAAATCATCCCTTCGCCATATTGTTCAATATCGGCATAATCCAGTTGCGCAAGAAACATCATTGTGTGGGAACATTGCGGACAGAGAGGATATTCCGCGTCCTGAATCCAGGTTGGATGCCCGCCAAGTTGCGAGAAAGAGACAGGTAAAAATGGGTCTGCGGCAAATAACGGTGACCTAAGGTTTCCCTGTCTCATGCTGTTTACAGGGAGTCGACGCCATTCCGATACATCATCCGGCAGCCAGGCAGGCGGTGCAGACAAATGAGCGTTACCCCGTGAGTCTATGTAACCGAAAATGGTGCTATAGGCGGTGCAACATTCACACGTCACGACGCGAAACCTGCCTTTATCGCTAAGACCCGTTGCCTTCAGGTCAACGTCGAAAAGATTTGTTAGGGGCAATGCGCAATTTGGACAGGTATCGCTGCGTTCATCAACAACACGCAAAGCTTCGCAACACCCGGTGCTTTTCATCTCCAGATGAAAACAGTGAGGAAAATAGAGATTACGTCTCTGCCCTTCAGCGGTTAACTCCCAACCGGCCTCATGCACATATTCTTCTGGCGCGATGTAAAGTGAACTGCGCCACAGCGGCGGGTTATTGCGCCAGTAGGCAAAACGTTCAACAACAACGTCATCCCCAATCCATGCCAGACATTGCAGAATACAATTTCTGTTTTCTGCATCATCCTCAACCCGTTCTAACAGCGTATCGCGAACATCCGCTGGGGCGCGGTGGAAAGGCAGAGGAGAATAAGCGTCTAAATCATCATAAGAGATCCACTCTCGTAAATATGCATCCAGATTTGCCTGGGTAAACGCCGCCAGACAAAGACAAATCTCCTGAGCGTGTTCATATTCACCAGACGCAAAGCGTTCTGTGGCGTAATCAGCCATCAGCTGCGCTTGATCGGCAGTCAGTTGTTGATACAGGGCATCGGTGGGAACGGGGCAGGGAGTCCAGTCGATTAACGCATCGAATTTCCGTGGCTGGTGAACTAATTTCAGCATGGCAATCGGATCGCTTAGCCCAGCAAACACATTCACGGTCTTTTTATTTTTCCTGATATATTCATCGTGCTCACGCTGCTGTTGTGCCTGAACGCAGGGCATACAGTATCCGTCAGTACGCGCAGCGGTTTCCGGAAGAATGGTTGATGTACAAGCGGGGCTTTTACAGGGAATACGGTGAGTCATAGAGGCGCTCCTTGCCTGAGGATATTAAGTCGAAAGAGATTATTATTAGATATTAGGGTGTCACTATGGCACACAAATTAAAACAGCATTAATTTTATGCCACCAACCGAGGGTTATTTTTCTTTTATTTTCATGATATTAAACCCAATCCCTGACCTTAATAAACTCACTTAACGCCGCTTCCGGGCTGCCTGCTTCTGGCTGATAATCATACTCCCAGCGTACCAGTGGCGGCATTGACATCAGGATAGACTCGGTGCGCCCGCCAGTTTGCAGGCCAAACAGCGTTCCGCGATCCCAGACCAGGTTGAACTCGACATAGCGACCGCGACGGTAGAGCTGGAAATTGCGCTCGCGCTCGCCGTATTCCATCGCTTTGCGTCGTTCAACAATCGGTAAATAAGCGTCGGTGTAGCCTTTACCTACCGCCTGCATAAAGGCAAAACAGTGGTCAAAGTCTGGCGTGTTCAGGTCATCAAAGAAAAGCCCGCCAATACCGCGCTGTTCGTTACGATGTTTGAGGTAGAAGTATTCGTCGCACCACTTTTTGTAACGCGGATAAACGTCTTCGCCAAATGGCAGGCACAGATCACGGGCGGTGCGGTGCCAGTGAATAGCATCGTCTTCAAAGCCATAGAAAGGGGTTAAGTCGAAGCCGCCGCCAAACCACCAGACGGGATCGGCACCCGGTTTTTCGGCAATAAAAAAGCGCACATTCGCGTGGCTGGTGGGAACGTACGGGTTATGCGGATGCACTACCAGTGAAACGCCCATCGCCTCGAAACTGCGCCCGGCAAGTTCCGGGCGATGAGCGGTGGCGGAAGCAGGCATCGCCTCACCGTGGACATGTGAAAAGTTGACGCCTGCCTGTTCGAAAACACCACCATTACGCAACACCCGGCTACGTCCGCCGCCGCCAGCTTCGCGCTGCCAGCTATCTTCGACAAATTCTGCGCCATCGACGGCGCTCAACTGCTGACAAATTGTATCCTGAAGGTTGAGCAGAAACTGTTTAACCTGGTGTGCGTTGGGTTTCATCTCTTACCGCTTTCTCGAGTGTGCTTTCTGGTTGTCAAACCAGTGGAAATAACTGATCACGCCTTCGGCAATGGCTGTGGCGATTTTCTGGCGAAATGCCGCCGTGCCTAACAGCCGCTCTTCTTCCGGGTTGGTGATAAAAGAAGTTTCCACCAGCACCGAAGGAACCGACGGCGATTTCAACACCACAAACGCGGCTTGTTCGGTATTGCGACTGTGCAGCTTATGCACCGGCTTAATCTTTTTCAGAATATGCGAGCCAAGCGTCAGGCTGTTTTTAATGGTATCGGTTTGCACCAGATCAAACAGCACTTGCTGCAATAGGTGATCCTTGTCAGTCGCTTTTTTACCGGCAACTTCATCAGCGCGGTTTTCGCGTTCAGACAGGTATTTCGCCATTGCGCTACTTGCGCCGCGGTTAGAGAGAGCAAATACCGAAGCACCGGCAGCTTTCGGGTTAGTAAAGCCGTCGGCGTGAATTGACATAAACAGGTCAGCGCCATGTTTATGGGCGATTTCAACGCGATCGTACAGCGGGATAAACGTATCGCCAGAACGCGTTAGACGCGCATCAATGCCATGATTACGCAATATGGAACGGACGTTTTTGGCAATCGCCAGCACCACATGTTTTTCTTTCGATCCATTGCGACCAATCGCTCCGGTATCAATTCCGCCGTGGCCTGGATCGAGAACAACGACACGTTTGCCGCCACTTTTTTTGGCTTTCGGCTTACTGTGTCCGTTACTGGTTTTTAAAGGTTCTTCTTTGGCGATGGCTTGCGACATTCCTGACAACGTCAGGGCAGCCAAACCGGCTTTCAGCACCTGGCGGCGCGAAGTGAGTGTTTTTAGTGGTTTAAAAGTGCTCATACGGCCTGAGTTGTAATAATAAAGTTCCAGATGTTATATCGTATCGCGTAATCCGTTACGACCGTTTGCTGATGAGAATTGTTTTACTTTTCATTTCAATAGTTGACAACTCCCCATTATGCCACTTTTTCAACCGATTTTCGTCAGATATTGGCTAATTCGACCGTTCACGCCATAATCAGCCTTTTAACCCGCAAAAAGGTAACGAATACCATGGAGATACGCGTATTTCGCCAGGAAGATTTCGAAGAGGTCATCACCCTTTGGGAGCGTTGCGACTTGCTGCGTCCGTGGAACGATCCGGAAATGGACATCGAGCGTAAGATGAACCATGACGTCAGTTTGTTCCTGGTCGCCGAGGTGAACGGTGAAGTGGTCGGAACGGTGATGGGCGGTTATGACGGGCATCGCGGGTCTGCTTATTATCTTGGCGTGCATCCAGAGTTTCGTGGGCGTGGGATTGCTAATGCGTTGCTTAATCGGTTGGAGAAAAAGCTGATTGCTCGCGGCTGTCCGAAAATTCAGATCAACGTGCCGGAAGATAACGACATGGTGCTCGGAATGTATGAACGCCTGGGATATGAACACGCCGACGTGCTGAGTCTGGGTAAGCGTTTGATTGAAGATGAAGAGTACTGAGTTTCATCCTGTCCATTATGATGCGCACGGTCGCCTGCGTTTACCCTTGCTCTTCTGGCTTGTGCTATTGCTTCAGGCGCGAACCTGGGTGCTGTTTGTCATTGCCGGTGCGTCGCGCGAGCAGGGTACTGCGCTGCTAAATCTGTTTTATCCCGATCACGATAATTTCTGGCTGGGGTTGATTCCCGGTATTCCGGCGGTGCTGGCATTTTTGCTGAGTGGTCGGCGGGCTTCATTTCCCCGTATCTGGCATGTGCTCTATTTTCTGTTGCTGTTGGCGCAGGTGGTTTTACTTTGCTGGCAACCGTGGCTGTGGCTGAACGGTGAATCCGTTAGCGGTATCGGTCTGGCGCTGGTAGTGGCGGATATTGTGGCGTTAATCTGGCTGCTGACCAATCGACGTTTACGCGCTTGTTTTAATGAAGAAAAAGAATAACGGCACTTTTTGGTGAATTTGCACTCCAAGCAACGTTATTGAATAACCAAAGGAAGTGACATGAAATCGCTGCGTTTAATGTTATGCGCTATGCCATTGATGCTGACCGGCTGTTCCACGATGTCGTCAGTTAACTGGTCTGCCGCTAACCCGTGGAACTGGTTTGGGTCGTCCACCAAAGTGAGCGAGCAGGGCGTTGGTGAATTAACGGCGTCCACACCACTGCAAGAACAAGCCATTGCCGATGCGCTTGATGGCGATTATCGCCTGCGCAGCGGAATGAAAACCGCGAACGGCAACGTGGTGCGCTTTTTTGAAGTGATGAAGGGCGACAACGTGGCGATGGTGATTAACGGCGATCAAGGCACGATCAGTCGCATTGACGTGCTGGATAGCGATATTCCTGCTGACACCGGTGTTAAAATCGGTACACCGTTTAGCGACCTTTACAGCAAAGCATTTGGCAATTGCCAAAAAGCTGATGGTGATGATAATCGTGCCGTCGAATGTAAAGCCGAAGGCAGTCAACATATTAGCTACCAGTTCAGCGGGGAATGGAGTGGTCCTGAAGGGTTAATGCCTTCGGACGATACCCTGAAAAACTGGAAAGTCAGTAAAATTATCTGGCGGCGTTAATTTGCGTCTGAACAAACCGCCGCCGCGAAAAAACACGTAAAATAGCGCTCAACAATGCCACGGATTGCGTGGCATTATTATTTTCAGGAGGAACAATGTCTCAGGTTCAGAGTGGCATTTTGCCAGAACATTGCCGCGCGGCGATTTGGATCGAAGCCAACGTGAAAGGGGAAGTTGACGCCCTGCGTGCGGCCAGTAAAACATTTGCCGACAAACTGGCAACTTTTGAAGCGAAATTCCCGGATGCGAATCTTGGTGCGGTGGTTGCCTTTGGTAACAACACCTGGCGCGCTCTGAGCGGCGGCGTTGGGGCCGAAGAGCTGAAAGATTTTCCGGGCTACGGTAAAGGCCTTGCGCCGACGACCCAGTTCGATGTGTTGATCCACATTCTTTCTCTGCGTCACGACGTAAACTTCTCTGTCGCCCAGGCGGCGATGGAAGCCTTTGGTGACTGCATTGAAGTGAAAGAAGAGATCCACGGCTTCCGTTGGGTTGAAGAGCGTGACCTGAGCGGCTTCGTTGACGGTACGGAAAACCCGGCGGGTGAAGAGACGCGCCGCGAAGTGGCGGTTATCAAAGACGGCGTGGATGCGGGCGGCAGCTATGTGTTTGTGCAGCGTTGGGAGCACAATCTGAAGCAGCTCAACCGGATGAGCGTTCACGATCAGGAGATGATGATCGGGCGCACCAAAGAAGATAACGAAGAGATCGACGGCGACGAACGTCCGGAAACCTCTCACCTCACCCGCGTTGATCTGAAAGAAGATGGCAAAGGGCTGAAGATTGTTCGCCAGAGCCTGCCGTACGGCACCGCCAGTGGCACTCACGGTCTGTACTTCTGCGCCTACTGCGCGCGTCTGCATAACATTGAGCAGCAACTGCTGAGCATGTTTGGCGATACCGATGGTAAGCGTGATGCGATGTTGCGTTTCACCAAACCGGTAACCGGCGGCTATTATTTCGCACCGTCGCTGGACAAGTTGATGGCGCTGTAAGCGTTTCTGATTCATTGATTAAAGGCCAGGCAGTAACATTACTGACTGGCCTTTTTATTACTTCTGCTTTAACGCCGCATACACCTGATCAACTACCCAACCATAAGTTGCAATCGGCAACTGACCGCTTTCGAACATATTGGGATTCTTTTGCGGATCGGCAACTGGAGAATGTGGCTTGTTGCTTAACATCACAATCGCCATATGATTCACCGGATCGATAACGGTCACCGTTCCGGTCCAGCCAGTGTGACCGTAGGTTTGCGGGCTTGCCAGCGTGCCAAACGTCGGCGTCATGGTGGCATTACCATTCACGCGCCAGCCGAGGCCAAAAGTGGCATCTTCCTTAGAGCTGGTGGTGAACATCTTCACCGTTTCCGCATTGAACAGCTGCACATCACCATAGCCCCCGCCGTTCAGCATCGTTTGCATTAACACCGCAATATCGCCGGTATTGGAAAACAAACCTGCGTGCCCGGAAACGCCGCCCATCGAATAAAAGGCTTTTTCATCGTGCACCTGACCCCAGAGAGTGGAGGTGCGGATATTCGGGAAATGGATCACGCCATCGCGGGTATTGCCGTTCAATTCCGTGGCGGCAATTTGTTGCGGTTTAAAGCCTTTCAGCAGCGGGTTAAATACCGTATGTGTCAGGCCGAGCGGGCGATAAATCGACTCTTCAACATAGCGGTCAAGCGGCTGACCGGTGACCGACTCGACGATAAATCCAAGCAGCATATAATCGACATCACTGTAAATATGCTTGCTGCCGGGCTGATACTCTAGCGGCGTGCGCTTGATCATCTCCAGCGTCTGGCCTTTATCCTGGTAATATAACGCGCCCGCGACCGCTTTATTCGGATATTGTGGGTCCGCCGGGAAACCGCCGCTGTGATGCAGCAGGTCAGAAATCCGCAGGGTGTTTTTGCCTTTGATGGTGTCATTTGGACTATCGGCAAACCCCGGAATATATTTCGCAATCCGATCGTCAGGATGCAGTTTGCCTTCGCTCATCAGCTTTTGCAGGGCGAAGTTAGTGGCGTACATTTTGGTGTTTGAGGCCAGGTCATACAGCGTCCCGGTGGTGGCTTTGACAGGCTGTTCCATCAACACGCTGCCATCGTACTTTTTCGCCGCTCCCCAGGCTTTGCGATACACAATCTGATTATCTTTAATGATCAGCAGGTTTACGCCGGGATAACCGACATCAACTTGCTGGCTAATCCAGCGATCCATCTGGTTAAGCCGTTCGACGTTAAACCCTGCTTTCTCTGGCGAGCTTTCTGTCAGAACAGGGTATTTTGCGGCGCTGACGCTACAACTAACAGCCAGCAGAGAAAGATAGAGCATTGTCCGTTTCATGATATCAGTCCAGATTGACGTTACGGCAGCCAAAGAGCGTGGTGAAAATAAACCCGCAAACCCATGCCACCAGAATCCCGCCAGCATAAACCGCCATGGCCGGAAGGATGCCTTGTGCGGAAGTCATCAGCGGCAGCGCTACCAGACCAGACGGCCCAAAGGCGCTGTTTAAGCCCATCGGCAGACCCCACCAGGCTATCAGGCCGATAAACAAACCGCCCGCCGCGCCGCCTAAACAGGCGGTAACAAACGGCTTCATGCGGGGCAGGGTGACACCGTAAATCAGCGGTTCACCAACGCCCAGCAGGCCGGGAATAATCGCCCCGCGTACCTGACTGCGTAGCGCACTGTGCGGTTGCGCCCGCCAGTAGAGTGCCAGCGCCGCGCCCACCTGGCCCGCGCCTGCCATTGAAAGGATGGGAAATAAGCTGTTGAATCCCTGGCTGTCCATTAACGCGAGGTAAACAGGAATAAAGCCCTGATGCACGCCAAATACCACGGCGATCAGGAACAGCCCGGCTAAAACCGCACAACCGAACGGATTACTGTTCAGGTGCATAAACAGCCATGACATACCTTCGAATAACCAGCCACCCAGCGGCATAATGATCAGGTACGCAAGCGTAGCGGTGATCAGCAGGGTGATTAACGAGGTCAACAGCATGTCGAGATCGTCCGGCATAAAGCGGCGCACCATGCCTTCGATGCGGGCGCAGGCCCACGCGGCAATCAACACGCCGATAATATTGCCGCGCGGATCGATGGGCAGACCAAAGAAATCGTGAAATCCGGCGTAGTAACCCGTGGTTGCAGCGGGGTTATAACCGAGCAAAAAGAGCGCCGCGATAATTGCGCCATTTACGCCCGTGCCGCCAAATGCCTGGGCGGCGTTATAGCCCACCAGAATCACCAGGAAGGTGAACAGGCCTTTGCTAAACACCTTCATAAAATTCAGCGCATCGGGTAGTGTTCCCTGAGCATCTGCCGGAACGTGCATCACCGTGGCAATTAACGTCGCTATCCCCAGCAGCAGACCGGCGGCAATAAAACCGGGGATCAGCGGCGTGAAGATGGTGGCGAATTTGGCGAGAAATTGTTGCACGCCGGAGGTTTGTTTGGCTTTTAACTGACGTTTGTTCTGGGCGGCGATTTCTGCGGCATCCTGTACCGGTGCCTCGCCCAGCAGCTCGCTCATCGCTTTTGCGGCACGATGCGCTTTACCAGGCCCAAAAACGACCTGCACCTGGTCGCTGGTCAAAATGACGCCCTTCACGCCTTCCAGCGTTTTGATATTGGGATCAACCAGTGAACTGTCATGTACACCCAGACGCAGGCGCGTCATACAGTTACCACAACTGGCGATATTTCCCGGTCCGCCGACACGGGTAAGAATGGTGTTCAGAAGTTCACTGCTGATCTCTTTGGCCATGGGTTATTCCTTGTCTAAAACCTGACGAATAAAGCCGCCGTGTTGATCCAGGCGTTTTTTAGCTTCTGCGGCATCGAGATTTTTCAGCACCATCACAATGGCCGTTTTACAGTTGCGCTCGCAGGCAACCAATGCCGCTTCCGCTTGCTCTGCGCTACATCCGGTGGCGTTTTTAACAATATTGACCTGGCGCACATGCAGTTTTTCGTTGGTGGCGACCACATCGACCATCAGGTTGCCGAACACTTTGCCAGATTTAATCATCAGCCCGGTGGAAAGCATATTGAGCACCAGTTTCTGCGCTGTGCCTGCTTTCATTCGCGAAGAACCAGTGACCACTTCGGCACCTACAATCGGTGTAATGGCAAACTCGGCGGTGGTGGAAACGGCACTCCCCGGATTACAGGAAATTCCCACTGTGCGGCAGCCGAGCTGGCGTGCGTATTCCAGTCCGGCAATCACATACGGCGTGCGACCGCTGGCAGCAATGCCAACCACCACATCCTGTGCCGTTAAATTAATATTTTTCAGATCGTTAACACCACCTTCCCGGCTATCTTCAGCGCCTTCCACCGCGTGCTGAATGGCATATTCGCCTCCAGCAATCAAACCAACCACCAGACCCGGTTTCACGCCGTAGGTGGGCGGACATTCGCTGGCATCCAGAATCCCCAGACGACCGGATGTTCCCGCACCGAGATAAATCAGACGACCGCCGCCGCTGACCTGGGCGTGGATAACATCGATCGCCGCGGCGATATCCGGCAGGACGCGCTCAACGGCAAGCGGTACGGTTTTATCTTCATCGTTGATAATCCGGCACATTTCCAGCGTCGATACGCGGTCAATTTCAGCCGAGGCGGTGTTCGAGCCTTCAGTAATCATCTTTTCTAGTTGCATCGGTGGTGACCTTACTATTTACGATCAAATAATTGCAGATGTATGGAATCATATATCCCTAATTGACAGACTTAAAGGAATCATTGAGTCTACACTCGCAGAGTGTGAAGAGCGTCATAAGAACTTAAGCGGAATTTATGCTGCCAGCCCAGGAGAGTGGAAGATGTTGTACCTGACGAAAATAAGCAATGCGGGGAGTGAATTCACCGAAAACGAGCAAAAAATCGCTGACTTTCTGCAGGCCAACGTGAGTGAGCTGCAATCCGTCTCTTCGCGCAAGATGGCGAAACAGCTCGGCATTAGCCAGTCGAGTATTGTGAAATTTGCCCAAAAACTCGGCGCGCAAGGATTTACTGAATTGCGTATGGCGTTAATAGGCGAATACAGTGCCAGCCGGGAGAAAACGAATGCCACGGCGCTGCACCTGCACAGTTCGATTACCAGTGATGATTCGCTGGAAGTGATTGCCCGCAAATTGAATCGCGAAAAAGAGCTGGCGCTGGAGCAAACCTGTGCGTTGTTCGACTACGCGCGGCTGCAAAAAATCATTGAGGTCATCAGTAAAGCACCGTTTATCCAGATAACGGGCCTGGGCGGATCGGCGCTGGTGGGGCGCGATCTGTCGTTCAAACTGATGAAAATTGGCTATCGCGTGGCCTGCGAAGCCGACACGCACGTACAAGCTACTGTTTCCCAGGCGTTGAAAAAAGGCGATGTACAAATCGCTATCTCTTACAGCGGCAGTAAAAAAGAGATTGTCTTATGCGCAGAAGCGGCACGAAAGCAGGGGGCAACGGTGATTGCCATTACTTCTCTGGCTGACTCTCCGCTGCGGCGGCTGGCGCATTTCACGCTCGATACCGTTTCCGGTGAAACCGAATGGCGTAGCTCGTCGATGTCTACCCGCACGGCGCAAAATTCTGTTACCGATTTACTGTTTGTTGGTCTTGTGCAACTCAATGATGTGGAGTCATTGAAAATGATTCAGCGCAGCAGTGAGCTAACACAACGCCTGAAATGATGCATAAAGCAGCGACTGGATTGAGATTTTCCTGAATTAGTGAGCTGATCCGCAGCAATATTTTGTTTATCCTGTATTTTCAGAGGGAATGGAGTGTAACGCTCTGTATTAACAAGGAGAGCATTAAAATGGGTAAACTCACGGGC
>SKET01001749.1_pt1 | contig 14175 bp, 7 predicted proteins | sample 4841461 | NCBI WGS metagenome assembly SKET01 (sample SAMN11008802, study PRJNA524170) | human gut metagenome | biome: Human fecal sample; material: Feces; isolation source: fecal sample from pouch patient p5 | host: Homo sapiens | place: Israel: Tel-Aviv | collected 2014-02-13
GAGGAGTATGGCATTAAGGCGGGCATCTATCTGGGTCCGCACGACCGGCACGAGCATCTTTCTCCCCTTTATACTACGGAGAAGTACAAGCAGTATTATGGTCACCAGTTGGAAGAATTGATGGGTGACTATGGAAAAGTCTGGGAAACTTGGTGGGACGGTGCCGGAGCAGACGAACTGACTACTCCCATCTATACTCATTGGTATAAGATTGTGCGAGAGAAGCAACCGGACTGTGTCATTTTCGGTACCAAGAACTCGTATCCTTTTGCCGATGTGCGTTGGATGGGAAATGAGTCCGGCAAAGCCGGTGATCCTTGTTGGTCGACTACCGACTCTGTATGCGTCAGAGATGAATGGAAGAACTATGAAGGGCTGAACGAAGGAGTAAAAGGCGGTGATGCATATATCCCTGCCGAAACCGATGTATCGATCCGTCCCAGTTGGTTTTATCATGCTGAGGAAGACAGTCGCGTGAAAAGCGTAAAGGAACTTTGGGATATTTATTGCACTTCTGTCGGTCACAACAGCGTGTTGCTGCTCAACTTCCCACCTGATCGTCGCGGACTGATTCATCCTACCGATTCACTTCATGCTGCCTTGCTGAAGCAGGGATTGGATGAAACCTTCGGAAACAATCTGTTGGCTAAGGCCAAGGTGAAAGCAACGAACGGACGCGGAGGTAAATTCCGTCCGGAGTTCCTGACGGACAACAATAAGGAAACTTATTTTGCCGGCCGAGACGGAGCCAAAACCTCGGACATCGTTTTCACTCTTCCCCGGCAGACAGAGTTCGACTGCCTGATGATTCAGGAAGTGATCGAATTGGGACACCGCACGACGAAGTGGAGTGTGGAGTACTCTAATGATGGCCGTAACTGGACCCCGATACCGGAAGCAACCGATAAGCAGACGGTGGGGTATAAATGGATCGTACGTTTCGAACCGGTAAAAGCCAAACAGGTACGTCTTCGTATCCTCGACGGATTTGCCTGTCCTGCTATCCATACATTCGGAGTGTACAAACAATCGGCTTTATTTCAGTAAAAACAATAGGTAGTTGGGTTGAATATAGGTTTGGGCTGTATCACACAGGCAGACATACGTTTTGTTGGCGGATACAGCCCTTGGTTTTCTTCCCTGCCTTTTCTTAATATCAATAGTATGCTAAATTTTAAACATCTGTTTCTGGTAAGTGTTGCTCTGTGGTCGGCAGTAGGAATGGTTCGTGCCCAGGAGTTCGATCCGAAGCAAAGCTACGAGATCCATACCCAGAACGGACTTGTCCTGGACAATCAGGAGAGTCTGGATTTAGGTAGTAAGATATTTATTTCTAAAAAGGAACCCCATAAAGAGTCGCAGGTCTGGAATCTGATACCTTGCGGTGACGGCTGCTACTCCATTGTCAGTCCGCTCACCGAACTGGGAATCGACAATAGCGGCAATGGAAGCAAGGAGTGTCCGGTCATCCAATGGGACCCCAATAAAGAAAATCCCAATCAGCAATGGCGTATCACGGCTTTACCCAATGGGAATTATTTGTTCACCAGTGTAGCGAGTGGTTATAACCTGGGTTTCCCGGATGCCGGTCTTGTGGCCGAGCCGGTTTACCAGCTCAAACCGGATGCGCAGAAAATAAGCCAGCAATGGAAAATCGTGAAATCGAATCTGAAAGTGGTGGCTGAGGCTTTTAAAACCCGGAGTGATAATGACTGGGAGAATGAACGGATATTTGCCGTTAACAAAGAAGAGGGGCGTTCTACGTTTGTCCCCTTTGCCGATACGGAAGAGATGAAGGGCGATCCTTCGTACACCCGTCCTTGGATACGCAATCAGTCTTCCCGTTATCTGTTGCTGAATGGTGACTGGAAGTTTCATTGGGTGAAGCAACCTTCCGAACGTCCGGTGGATTTCTATAAACCGGGCTATGACGTGTCTGCCTGGAAAGAGATTCCGGTTCCTTCCAATTGGGAGATGCTGGGATACGGAACCCCCATCTATACCAATATCACCTATCCGATACGCAACAATCCGCCCTTTATACAGGGACAGAGAGGATATACGGTAGAGAAAGAGCCTAATGCGGTAGGTTCCTATCGGAGGGAATTCTCTCTGCCGGCCGACTGGAAAAATAAAGAAGTGTTTATCCACTTCGACGGAGTGTACAGCGCTATGTATCTGTGGATCAATGGTAAGAAAGTCGGGTATAGCCAGGGTGCCAACAACGATGCCGAGTTCAACATTACACAGTATGTGAAGCCGGGTAAAAACATATTGGCAGTCGAAGTGTATCGCTGGAGTGACGGCAGCTATCTGGAAGACCAGGATATGTTCCGCCTGAGCGGTATCCACCGGGATGTCTATCTGGTGGCGACTCCGAAACTTCGCCTGCGCGACGTGCATCTTACTTCTGTCATCAGTGACCGTTTCGACAAGGCCGACTTATGTGTCAAAGCAGACGTGAAGAACTATGGCAAGTCTGCTGTGAATGCCTCCGTGCGCATAGCTCTGCTGGATGCCGGTGGCAAAACTTTGCGTACGTTTACAACTGCGGCCGGTAACCTGGCTGCCGGAAAAGAGATCTGTCTGCCTGCAAAAGCAAGTATTCGTGATCCCCAACTCTGGAGCGCCGAAACACCTTATCTGTATACTGTGAATCTGGAATTGCTGGATGCTTCCGGCAAGGTGCTCGAGGCAACTACCCAGCAATATGGTTTCCGCAAAATTGAAATACGTGACAATAAAGTGTATATCAATGATGCATTGGTGTTGTTCAAGGGTGCCAATCGTCACGATATTCATCCCCGTTTCGGTAAAGCGGTACCTGTAGAAAGCATGATAGAGGATATTCTTCTCTTTAAGCGTTTCAACCTGAACACCATTCGTACCAGTCATTATCCGAATGATCCGAAGATGTATGCTCTGTTTGACTACTATGGACTTTACGTAATGGACGAAGCGGATCTGGAATGTCATGGCAACATGATGCTGACCAAGCGGGAAAGTTGGAAAGCAGCCTTTGTCGACCGGGTGGTACGTATGGTGGAACGGGACAAGAACCATCCTTCCGTAATCTTCTGGTCGATGGGGAATGAATCGGGCGGAGGACCCAATTTCGAGGCCGCTTATCAGGCTGCCAGAGAGATTGACGCACGGTTCATCCATTATGAAGGAATGAATGATGTTGCCGATATGGACTCACGGATGTATCCATCCATCGAAAGTATGATAGCTCAGGACAACGAGCCGCGCAATAAACCTTTCTTTCTATGTGAGTATGCACATGCCATGGGAAATGCTGTCGGTAACCTGGAAGAATATTGGGACTATATTGCCAATCAGTCTAAACGCATGATCGGAGGTTGTATCTGGGACTGGGTGGATCAAGGCATCAATAAACCCGGAGAAGCGCCGGACCGTTATTATTTCGGGGGCAGCTTCGGTGATCGTCCCAACGACAATGATTTTTGTTGTAACGGACTGGTGACACCCGACCGTAGGGTTACTCCTAAGTTATGGGAAGTGAAAAAGGTATACCAATATATGACTTTTGAAGAAGTGGGAGAGAACAATGTGGGGTTACGCAATCATTATTCATTCCTGAATATGCGTCATTTCAACCTGCGTTATGTCATCCTCAAAGACGGGGTGCCTGTTGCGGAAGAGGAGTTCGGACTGCCTGACGGTAAGCCGGGTGAACACCGTACGATCCATATCCCTTATCTCCGTCACTTGACGGAAGATGCCGATTACCACATCAACCTGGAAGTGAAGTTGAAGCATGACTGCGTCTGGGCTAAAGCCGGACATGTAGTGGCAACGGAGCAGTTCTTACTAAGAGAGAGAAAACAGAAAACGGAGGTTCCGGAACTCTCTGCTTCCCTGCAGGTGGTAGAAGAACGTCAGTACATCCGTTTCCGTGCTCCGGGTACCGAGATTTCATTTGATTCAAAGACAGGCATGATGATCGGTCTCCGATATGACGGACAAAACATGATACACGGTCAGCAAGGACCGGCGTTGAACTGGTATCGTTCCATCAGTAATGATCCTCGCGAATGGATTCAGCCTGTGGTTGTATTGCGTGGTTTTGACTGGAAACTGGCGGAAGACGGAAAGTCGGCGTCTGTTCAGTCTCAGATAGAGGTCAAAGTGGGGCAAGTCAATATACCGTATATAGTCAGATACCGGGTTTACAGTAACGGCAGGGTCGATGTGGCAGCCGACTTTACAACAGAAAGTAATTTCGATCTACCTCGTCTGGGTTTGCAAATGTTCCTCAATCCTTCACTGGAACAAGTCGAATGGTATGGCCGCGGCCCGATGGAGAACTATCGTGACCGGAAGAACGCAGCCTACATGGGACGCTACAAAACGACTGTTACGGATATGGCCGAACATTATGCGCGGGCGCAAACAATGGGCGGACGCACAGATACACACTGGCTGGCATTGACAGACGGACAAGGGAAAGGACTCAGGATAACCGCAACGGATACGTTGGATTTCAGTGCCCAACATTACACGGATAAAGATTTATGGCAGGTAAAATATGGACATGATTTGTCTGATATCCACCGTGCGGAGGTTGTTCTCAATTTAGATTGTATTCAGCGTGGATTGGGCAATGCCAGTTGCGGACCGGGACCGCGTCCCCATTATGAAATCCGGAAGGATACGGTTTATAGTTATTCTTTCCGAATGGAACCATTAAGATAAGGATTGTTATCCGGACAAGGAGACCTATGGTCGTTCCGGATGTTGAATCTGTTTGAAGTTTTGCGCCCTGCTCCTCAAAGTCGGAACTTTGAGAGAGCAGGGCGCAATATCTTTCGGAGTGTGTCCCGCAAAGGTCTTTTCTATCTTATTCTTCTCCGACCTTGATACCGAAACCGGCTTTGCGCAAATCGTTCCAATATCCGGGGTATGATTTGGAGACTACTTGAGGTTCGTCTATTTGTATTGTCGGATAATGAATTGCTGCCGGAGCAAAAGCCATAGCCATGCGATGATCCTCGTAAGTCTTGATAACGGGACATGCCTGTTGTTCCACGCGTTCACCGTCCCAGGAAAGGATACTGTCGTTTTTGTCATGCAATATATACCCGAGCTTTTTCATCTCTGTTTTAAGGGCTTCGATCCGGTCTGTCTCTTTTATTTTGAGGCTTTGCAGCCCGGTGAAGCGGAAAGGTACATTGAGCAGTGCGCAGGTCACAACAAAGGTCTGTGCCAAGTCGGGAATATCGACGAAATCTTCATCCAGCCGTTCGACACATGTACCATTCTTCTTCAGTCGTATACCTGTTTCCGTATATTCGGTTGCCACTCCCAGGCGGGCAAATACTTCTGCTCCGCGGCTGTCGCCTTGATAACTGTGGCGGAACAGTCCGGTCAGTTCTATATTTGCTTGGGGAGACAGAGCAGCTATCTGATACCAGTAAGAAGCTGCACTCCAATCGCTTTCGACGGTAAACGGAAGGCAGTGGTAAGGTTGTGGATCAACCAGGATATTCTGGTCGGATGTCCACGAAGCCGAGGCGCCGAAATCTTTCATCAATTGCAAAGTCAGGTTGATGTAAGGTCTTGAGACGATTTCTCCGGTCAACCGGAGTTGCAAACCGTTTTTCAGTACCGGACCGATCATCAACAGGGCTGATATGTATTGTGAACTCACATTGCCCTTTAGGGTGATTTCGCTGCCCGTGAGCTCTGTACCCTCAATCCGTAAGGGTGGGAAGCCCTCATTCCGAACATATTCTATATGGGCTCCCAGTTCGCGCAAGGCGTTCACTAATATCTGTATGGGGCGTTGCTGCATCCGTTCCGTTCCGGTGATGGTATGGATACCCGGAGTACTGCTCAGATAAGCCGTCAGAAAGCGCATGGCCGTTCCGGCCGCAAGAATATCAATCACTTCATTGCCTTCGGTCAGAGCTTTTATCATCACCTGCGTATCATCGCAGTCGGACAAGTTCGAAAGTACATCGTCTCCTTTTGACAGAGCATGGATGATAAGGGCACGATTGCTGATACTTTTGGACGCCGGAAGCTGGATAGTGGCCTTTATCTGCGAAGGCGCTGAGAGTAGATAACGCATGGTCTTTATTTCTATAGTTATATTCGGTTGCAAAAATAGGAAATCTATTCTTTTTTGCCTCTATCCTCTTCCTAAAATATTAAAGATATGAACGGAATCCAATATACATTAACGAAGCGAACAAACAGCTAAAAAATAGGTTGTTTAAGGTCCTAAGGACATTTTGTTTATAAAAAAATGTCAAGAAGTAGCTCCATATTTCTGTAATATGATACCAAAAGACTTGTGTAGTTACGGGGTTAATGTAGTTATTTTACTTTTGTATCAACAAAGAAAGGATTCTGATGCCAAACAGGGATAGTGAGAAATTGATAACGGATGGTTATACTACGACTTTATTGGGGGATGAACTTATGGTTTGTGAGAACATGAAGCACATTCGTGTGACGTCTGTTCCGTCCTACACCGAAGTTGGGATGATCATTTTGTGTTTGAGAGGTACTGCCAAGATCTGTATCTTTGATAATATTCATATTCTTGCTAAGAATGAACTGGCGGTTATTCTGCCGGGGCAGTTGGTTTCGATAACCGAACTAAGTCATGATTTTCTTTGTAATATAGTTGTGCTGTCGCGTGCACTTTTTGATGATACGTTGAGTGGGTTCAGTCGTTTTTCTCCTCTTTTCTTTGTTTACATGAGAAGCCATTATTGGTATGAATTGACAGGAGAAGAGATTGAGCGGTTCAAACTTTTTTATGGATCACTCTCACAGCGGGCAAAAGACCCTACCCATTTTTTCAGGAGGGAGTCTGTATTGTTGTTACTGAGAATCTTTTATCTGGATATCTATAACGAATATTACAGCAAGTCTCATTTGATAAAAGGGGGATCGGATATGGGTAAGAGTAAGCTGGCGCATGATTTTTTCTGTTTAATTATGCAGCATTACCGGGAACACAAGGATGTCGCTTTCTATGCCGATAAGTTATGCATCACTTCCAAGTATCTGTCAATGGTGATAAAAGAGGCGAGCGGAAAGACAGCAAAAGATTGGATTGTAGAGTATGCCATATTGGAGATCAAAGCCATGTTGAAGAACTCTACCATGAATATACAGGAGATATCTATTAAAACGAACTTTGCGAACCAGTCGTCGCTGGGGCGTTTTTTTAGAAAGCACACAGGAATGACGCTTACAGAATATCGTATGCATCGATAAATAGTGGCTTAAATGAAACAAGAAAAACAAACCGAACTGTTGCGGACTCAGCAGATGCTGAATGAAGTGAACCGCAAGTTGTTAATGACGCTTGGGGTCGCGGAAGTTTTTCCATGGAAGTGGGAATTGGCAGAGCATATGGTATGGTTTGATGCCCGTCCGTCGGACGATCCTGCAGGATGGGAGATTTTTCATAATGATTCGTTTCCGGTTTCTATAGCGCGTGTTTATCAAGGTATCTATAAGGAAGACCGCCTTCGGGTGATTGAAGCTTGTCGGGGGATACTGAAAGGCAAAATGAAGAAAGTGGTGGTCGAACTTCGTTTCTGGGCTAAAAAGAGAGAGGGATTCGTATTGGAGTGGTTGGAAATGCATGCCATTCCCGGGAAAGTTGATGAAAATGGCAGACTGTTGACTGTAGAGGGATCGCTGATGTCCATTACCAGGCGAAAGGTTATGGAAGAAGAACTGACCGCAGCTAAAGAGAAAGCAGAAGAAGCCAATCGGTTGAAATCGGCATTGATTGCTAATATGAACCATGAGATACGTACACCGTTGAATGCGATTGTAGGTTTTGCATCTTTGCTCTCTATCATAGATGACGAAAAAGAGCAGCAGGAGTATATCGGATTGATACAGAGTAATACGGAGCATCTTTTGCGATTGATGAACGATGTTATCGATCTCTCCAATATTGAGTCGGGCGTTATGGACATAGTCGGTTCGGATGTAGTCCTCGATTCATTGATGAAAGAGATGGAATTGACGTATGTTCCCAAAGCAGAAACGAACAACCTGGTTTTGGCTTGGGATCGGGAGCAGTCGAATGCTCACATCTATACAGATCGGGACAGGCTGATACAGATATTGGAGCACTTATTGGATAATGCTATTAAATTTACAACAAAGGGGACCGTTCGTTGGGGGTATCAAGAGAAAGAGAATGGTCAAATTAGGTTTTATGTGACGGATACCGGATGTGGTATTCCTAACGATAAAAAGGAAGTGATATTTGAACGATTTGTGAAACTTGATAGCTTTACCCAAGGGCTTGGATTGGGATTGTCCCTTTGTAAAATTATTATTGAGCGTATGCACGGAACGATTGGAGTGGAATCGGAAGTTGGAGAAGGATCGACTTTCTGGTTTACTATCCCCAATTTATCCGACAATCATATTTAAAATCTACGGATGAGTGACCGTGAGGTTCCCTGAGAAGGACTTCTGTAGCAAGTTGATGATTCCCATCAGCTTGATGTTTGTTTTGTTTGTGATGAGGTCACCGTTTCAGCGGAAACAATGATCCCACGTTGGCACTTCGGCAGATAGATCTTTTTGTCTGTCGGGGTGCCAACATTCTTTTATTTTAGACAGAATGTTGGAGAATCGGTAGATTTACACTACTTTTGGTACCACAATCGGATGTCCGGTTGAATTAACCCTTTTATAACGACACGATATGAAATTTGTTAACCGATTCTTTATGATTCTTGTGGCACTATGCCTGGTTTGCCCCGGCGTTAGTGCAGTTGTTAATCCCAAACCTTTTGTGATTCCCGAACTGAAAGAGTGGAAAGGTGCCGAAGGGGCATTTGTACCGACTGAAACAACAAAAATAGTCTGTCCTGCCAATCAGCCGGAACTATTGCGCATTGCCCGTATGCTGGCCGATGATTGTGAAACGATGTTCGGTCACAAACCGGAGGTAGTACAAGGTAAAGGCGGAGCCGGTGATGTTATTCTTGCCATTCGTGCAGATAAGAAGTTGGGCAAAGAAGGCTATACGGTGAAAGTTACCGATCGTATCTTGCTGACTGCTCCCGAAAGCATAGGGGTATATTGGGGAACCCGTACGCTGCTTCAGATTGCGGAACAGAGCGAAAATCATCAGTTCCCGAAAGGTACTTTACGTGACTTTCCGGACTACGCTATGCGTGGCTTTATGATAGATTGCGGTCGAAAGTTTATTCCTCTTTCTTTCCTTCAGGATTATGTGAAGATTATGGCTTATTACAAGATGAATACTTTGCAGATTCACTTGAATGATAATGGCTTTAAACAGTTCTTCGGGCACGATTGGTCGAAAACTTATGCAGCCTTCCGTTTGGAGTCGGATACTTATCCGGGCTTGGCTGCCGAAGACGGCTATTACACCAAGCGTGAATTTATCGATTTACAAAAGTTGGCTGAGAACCTTTACGTAGAAATCATTCCCGAGATTGATGCTCCGGCGCATACTCTTGCCTTTACACATTATAAACCGGAGATCGGCAGTAAAGAGTACGGCATGGACCATCTCGATCTGTTTAATCCTGAAACGTATAAGTTTATGGATGGACTCTTTAAGGAGTATCTGGAAGGGGACGAACCTGTATTCCGTGGAAAGAAAGTGCATATCGGTACTGACGAATACTCAAATAAGAAAAAAGATGTAGTAGAGAAGTTCCGTGCTTTCACCGACCATTATATCCGCTATGTAGAGAGCTTTGGCAAACAGGCTTGTGTATGGGGAGCACTGACGCATGCCAAAGGTGATACACCGGTGAAATCGGAGAATGTGATCATGAGTGCTTGGTACAATGGCTATGCCAACCCGAAAGACATGATAGAGCAAGGCTATAAATTGATTAGTATTCCTGACGGGCTGGTATACATTGTTCCGGCTGCCGGATACTATTATGATTATCTGAACACGAAGTATTTGTACGAAAATTGGACTCCTGTACAGATTGGAAAGGCTGTTTTCCCGGAGAAAGATCCGTCTATCCTCGGCGGTATGTTTGCCGTATGGAACGATCATGTAGGCAATGGCATCTCGACAAAAGATATTCATCACCGCGTTTATCCGGCTTTGCAGACTTTGGCTGTGAAGATGTGGACCGGAAAAGATGTATCTGTTCCGTATGCTGACTTTGATAAACAACGCAATGCCATCAGTGAGGCTCCGGGTGTTAATCAACTCGGCCGTATCGGTACTACACCGGGATTGGTGTATGAACAGGCTTCCGTTGCTCCCAATAGCGAGACTCCTCACCGTGAAATCGGTTACGATTATCTGGTAACATTTGATATTGACGGAGCCAATGAAGCAAAGGGTACGGAACTGTTCCGTTCTCCGGATGCCGTATTTTATCTTTCCGATCCGATCCGTGGCATGTTGGGTTTTGCCCGTGACGGTTATTTGAATACATTTAGTCACCGTATCCACAAAGGTGAGAAAGCAACCATCGGTATTAGTGGTGACAATAAGTCGACCCGTCTACTTATCAATGGACAGGTAGTAGAGGAAATGAATACTCAAAAACTTTACTATAATGCCGGGAAAGATTCTATGAATTATGTTCGCACTTTAGTCTTCCCGCTAGAGAAAGCCGGAAAGTTTGATAGTAAGATTACAAATCTGAAGGTTTATAAGAAATAAGAAAGTAACTCAATAAGATAGAGGGAGTTAAGCCGCGTGCTTAACTCTCCTTTCTTTTATATTTAAAGTTGAGCCCCTGGCCGGTATATTCCGATCAGGGGCTCAATTGCTATTTATCTATTTAAAGAGAATTCTGTCAGGTTCAGATTTGTACATGTCTGAATATAAATCGTCTACATGGGACTATTACATATGGGGCGTATCCGATTTTATGGAAGTAGCCATACTCAAATGTTCATCCTATGATCCATTTGCTGCCCGGTATGAATGAAATGAGTTTTGAAGTTATGAAGCAACAGATAAATGTACTGATTGCAATGCATGGTATAGCGGCAACAGTAGGCAGTGCCAGGGTATACTTAAATACTGTTGCCCATAATCCTAGCCAGAAGATATGCATTAGATACATACCGTAGCTGAGCTTTGACATTTCTGTTATGATTCGTGGAGCTTTTGAGCTATTGATACACGTAAACATGAGGAATGTACCCGCTGTGAGCAGTACACAGTTGATTGTACAGAAGGCCCATCCTATTTCTATTACGGGAGTGGAAAGAGTCTCACCGGGTATAGCCTGGCTATAGAATGAATAGATGGTTAATACGGCTCCGATAACCATTAAAATGGTTCCTATGATGAAACGTTTTGAACGACTCCACGTAAGGTGAGTATGTATATAATGTGCCAGCACGAGGTAGCCCAGATAGCCTGAGAAGTACCATAGCATGTGATATTCGTTCCAGAAACATTGTCCCCATACTTCACCACACCAACGGTTGAGATATGGGATACATGTTGATAACAGAAACAACCCTATGAAGAAGCGTTCTTCTTTTGCCGAGGCTTTTCTCAGCCATGGAGATATTATAGGTATGAATAGATAAAGACTGATTAGAGGATACATAAACCACAGATGTCCTGCAAGTGTCGGGAAGTTCAAGAAAATTCGTGATAGATCCGTTAATGATGTCTCTCCGTTTATCTGTCCCCACAACATTGGTAAGGTGCTGTATAGTATCATGAATATAAAAAATGGTGGTATGATACGAAGGAATCGCTGGCGATAAAATTGCCATGTAGTTTGTTCTTCTTTCATCGGAGCAAGGAGAAAGGCGGAGACAATCATGAATAATGGTACTGCCATGCGTGAAAAGCCATCGTATACAGCTACCCATAAGCGGTCTGCTTCACTGGCTAAATAAGATTGCGGTCCGGCCATGTCCGTGGATCCGGCGGCACCGTAAAAGTTTTCACTGGAGTGTACAATCATAACGAGAAAGCACGCAAATACGCGTACATAATCTAAAAAAACAATGCGTTTCATTTTCTGTTTGAGTTTTTTATTAATAAGATGTTCTTTGTGTTGTCTTTTTTATGTGCAGCATTATTCATAATAGAAATATTTCATTGATTTTCAGGGCGCTGCTTTATTTGACGCAAAGATAGAAAAAAACTTGAGATACTGAGCAACAAACGGAAAGAATCCGTGCAACTGCATTGAATATTCAACATTTTTTTTAATATCCGATATCCGGTACTGTTTGATAAAACATAAATCCCGGTTAAATATCCTGTTTGGGGGAGCATCTACGTCTGCACCGTATGATAGTTCTTAAGTGCTCTAAAAGAAAAAAGCATCGATAATCTTACAATTATCAATGCTTTGTGGTTAGTCGGGGTGACTGGATTCGAACCAGCGACCACACGCCCCCCAGACGCGTACTCTAACCGGGCTGAGCTACACCCCGAATTGCGGATGCAAAAGTAGAATTTTATTTTGAATAAGCAAAATATTCGGATGGTTTATTTCTTTTAATTTGTTTTTTCTTGCTAAGGAAGTGCTCTGGGAAGTAGTAATCTAATTAACATTGTTAATTTGAAAGTTTTAGGTTGAACGTTTTTTTTGCAGATCACTTGTTCTTTATCAACAAAGAACAAGTGATCTGTTTCTAAAAGATTAGTTTTAACAGAGCGTTAAAACTAATCTTTTAGAAACAAATAATTAACAATATAATATTTTGATAAATAAAGTGTTATGGGATTTTTCCTAATAAATCCCAGAACCGTTGTGGGAGGTGGATATTCTCTGTAGTTGTGGCTTTAGCAAATAGTGGAGCTATTTCTTGAGGAGTAAATCCGGCTATGCCACATCCTATTTCCGTAACCAGAAAAGTCATTTCCGGATGTTTATTTGCAAATTGAATAAATTCGTCTACATAAGGGCGGATTGTTTCTACTCCACCCTGCATGGTCGGTATTCCATAAGTTTGTCCTTGCAAACCTACACCTTGTCCCCAGATGGCACCCCATTTGTTCATTGCCAAAAGGGCGGCGCCACCGCCATGATGCCCGGACAGATTGCTGCCGAAAACGAATATTTCATTGGGTTGCAATCGTTCGATGTGATTGGAGGTAACTCTTTGTTTCATTTATCTTATTTTCTACATTCCCATACATTCCCGATAGAAGTCGAACATTTCGAAAATGGTATCTTTATCTGCTGTCCGGTTGATACTGATATCGCCGATTTCCTTTAGGAGTGTGAAATTTATGACACCTGCACTGTTTTTCTTATCATGTTGCATGAATTCGTATAAACGGTCGTATTGCTTACAGTCGAAGTGGAAAGCTCCATAATTATCTTTTATAAATTGGATGGTCTGACGCATTTTCTCCTTTGGGAAGCCGGCTTTGAGATGTGATAGATAGAGTTCACAAACAATGCCCCAAGCTACGGCATATCCGTGAAGAACCGGACGATTCTCAGCAAGCGCCAGACTTTCGAAAGCGTGTCCTACGGTATGTCCCAGGTTTAATGCTTTGCGGATGCCGTGTTCGAATGGATCTTGTTCCACTATATCTTCTTTCACTTGTACGGAGTGGCCTACCAATTTTTTCAGATATCCGTAATCCATCTTCTCCGTATCGAATGCAAGCAGTTCAGCCCAGTGAGAGGTGTTGCTGATCAGTCCGTGTTTTAGCATCTCGGCGTATCCCGAAAAGAAATTATGTGCATCGAGTGTACGGAGAAACTCTGTTTCGATTAATACACTGGCTGCCGGTGCAAAGGCACCTATCTCGTTTTTCAATCCATTGAAATTAATGCCGGTTTTCCCGCCAACAGAAGCATCTACCATTGCCAGCAGGGTGGTGGGAATATTGATATAGGCAATGCCGCGTTTGAAGGTTGCGGCTGCAAATCCACCTAAATCAGTGACCATTCCGCCCCCGAGATTGATGAGGAGCGAGTGGCGGGTAGCGCCTTTTTCACTTAATACCTGCCAGACAGAGGCCAGGGTTTCGAGTGTTTTATGTACGTCTTCGGCTCCGATGGTGATTTCGACAGCATCTTTCAGGATTGATAAGCCTGCCAGTTGAGAAAGGCAGAGACGGTGAGTATGATCGTCAGTGAGAATGAACAGGCGGTCGTGTGGGCAGTTGTCGATGGCACGTTTAAGACTACTTTCCAGATCTTCACAAAGGAAGACTTCTTGTTT
>SKET01001761.1_pt1 | contig 14129 bp, 10 predicted proteins | sample 4841461 | NCBI WGS metagenome assembly SKET01 (sample SAMN11008802, study PRJNA524170) | human gut metagenome | biome: Human fecal sample; material: Feces; isolation source: fecal sample from pouch patient p5 | host: Homo sapiens | place: Israel: Tel-Aviv | collected 2014-02-13
TCTTCATATTCGATACAAAGGGACGTTTCGGCTAGCCGAACAGTTTCGTAGAAAAATAGGAAATCATTTTGTGTGCAAGCACCCAGCAATGATTTCTCTTTTTTCCTAGAAAATGAGTCCCGTGTTCAGTTAGGCTTGCTAACTAAACACTCCTTTCTACAATTTCTCCGTATAAAATGGTGATTTCACCATTATTTAATCACCACACTTGCGCCATCTTTCTTCACAATACGACCGATTTCATAAACAGGTTCGTCAAGAAGTTCTTTGACACGTTCCACATTTTCTGGTTTCACTGCAAGCATGAGACCAATCCCCATGTTGAAGATTTCAAACATTTCTTCATGTTTGATTTGGCCATATTTTTCAAGGGCTTTGAAAATTGGAAGAACTGGGACTTTGCTTTCGTCAATTTCAGCAGCCAAGTCATCTGAGAACATACGTGGTACATTTTCGATGAAACCACCACCTGTGATGTGGGCAATCCCGTTCACCAATTCTTCTTTGATGAGTGGCAATGCTGCTTTGACGTAGATACGAGTTGGCTCCAAAAGAACGTCTTTAAGTTTCTTGCCTTCTAACTCAGGCAATACTTCTTCCCCTGTGTAATCTGCAAAGACACGACGAACAAGTGAGTAACCATTTGAGTGGATACCGCTTGAAGCAAGTCCAAGAATCACATCCCCTTCAGCTACTTTTGAACCGTCAATGATTTGAGATTTTTCTGCAACACCGACAGCAAAACCAGCCAAGTCATAGTCGTCTTCACCATACATACCAGGCATTTCAGCCGTTTCACCACCAATGAGGGCTGCACCAGCTTGTACACACCCTTCAGCCACACCAGCAACAACTTGTTCTAGTTTGGCTGGTTCATTTTTACCAGTTGCGATATAGTCTAGGAAGTAAAGGGGCTCAGCACCTGCAGCGATGATATCGTTAACACACATAGCAACACAGTCTTGACCGATCGTATCGTGTTTGTCATACTTGATAGCTAGCATCAGCTTAGTACCAACACCATCTGTTCCTGAGATCAAAACGGGTTCTTTAACACCTGTTTTTGAAAGGTCGAACATGCCACCAAAACCACCAAGAGCTCCCATGACACCAGCACGTTCCGTACGAGCAACGTGTTTTTTGATCCGTTCAACAACTTCATAACCTGCTTCAACATCCACACCAGACTGTGCATACGCATTTTTATTTGTCATTTGTTTCATTCCTTTTCTTCTGCACTGCTCTTAATAGAAAGAAGTATGTTCTTTCAAACTTTCCACATAGCGTTCTTCGTAGTCATACAAAGGTGTTGGATATTTTCCATCAAAGTAAGCCACACAAAGACCGCCATTCGGTGCATCTGTGTCAATTCCAATAGAATCAATCAAGCCATCAATAGACAAATACGTCAAGCTATCCGCACCAATGATTTCGCGTGTTTCCTCAACTGTATGATTGGCCGCAATCAATTCCTTACGTGTTTGAATATCAATCCCGTAGAAACATGGATAAGCCAGAGCTGGACTACCGATTGCTACGTGAACCTCTGTTGCTCCTGCTTCTTTTAGCAAATTAACGATGCGACGTGAGGTCGTCCCACGTACGATAGAATCATCGATCATGACAACCCGTTTTCCTTTAACAACACCGGATACGGCAGAGAGCTTCATACGAACCCCTTGCTCCCGTAGTTCTTGTGTTGGTTGAATAAAGGTCCGTTGGGTGTATTGGTTTTTAATCAAGCCCATTTCATTTGGTAGGCCAGATTCTTCCGCAAATCCCATGGCTGCACTAAGTGAAGAGTTAGGTACACCGACCACAATATCTGCTTCATGTTTGAATTCACGTGCCAATTGAGCCCCCATACGTTTACGGGCTGTATGAACATTGACCCCTTGGATATTGGAGTCAGGACGGGCAAAGTAAATATACTCCATTGAGCAAACAGCCAATTGGGTATCCGTTGTATAGTTATCGTAAGTAATGCCATTATCATCAATGATAACAACTTCACCTGGATTCACATCGCGGATCCACTCAGCACCAACCACTTCAAAAGCACAGGTTTCAGAGGAAACTACGATAGCGCCATTGGCCATTTTCCCAATCGAAAGAGGACGGAAACCATTTGGATCCAAGGCCGCAATCAGCTTATCTTCCAGCATGAGAAGGTAAGCAAATCCACCTTTCACCGTATTCAAGGCTTCTTTCACCTTACCCATGAAGGATGGGTTGTGGCTCCGACGAATCAAGTGCGCCAAGATTTCTGAATCAGAAGTTGAGCTAAAGATCGCTCCGTTATTTTCCAACTCCCGTTTGAGGGACTTGGCATTGGTCAAATTCCCGTTGTGGGCCAGTCCAAACTGGGTATCATGAAAGCGAAAGAGGAAGGGCTGGATGTTATCCACCGAAGCTTCCCCAGCTGTCGCATAGCGAACATGGCCAATCGCTCCCGTTCCTGTTAACTTATCCAAGTTAGCAGGATTTCGAAATACTTCTGAGAGAAGACCCGTATCACGATACCGTTTTAATTGACCCGCATCATTCGAAAGGATCCCCGCCCCTTCTTGACCACGGTGTTGAAGACTGTGTAATCCGAAATAAGTCAGTTTTGCAGCATCTGGGTGTCCCCAGATCCCAAAAATACCACATTCTTCATTAAGAGATTTAACTTCGTATGTCATTTTGTATACCTTTTATTTTCCAGTAAAGTATTTAACCGCTGACGCAAAGAGATGTTGATCTTTATTTCCTGGAATATTTTGGAAGAGACCGTCTTCGAAACGTTCTGAGTGACCCATCTTCCCAATGATTTGACCGTTCTTACTTGTGATACCTTCAATAGCATTAACAGATCCGTTAGGATTGTATTTTGAATCCATGCTTGGTTTCCCTTCGAAGTCAACATATTGGGTAAAGATTTGACCATTATCACGAAGCTCTGCGAATTCCTCAGCTGTCACGACAAATTTACCTTCACCGTGTGATACTGGGATGGCATGAATGTCACCAACTTTCACGCCGGCAAGCCATGGTGAGTTCGTGTTGGCAATCCGTGTTTCCACCATCTTAGCCACGTGTTGGTTGGCATCATTGTAGAAGAGAGTTGGACTCGTGCTACTTGCATCTTCAAAGTTACCGTATGGAAGAAGACCTGATTTGACAAGGGCTTGGAATCCGTTACAGATACCGATGATCAAACCACCACGTTCGATGAAGTGATCAATGGCTGCACGTACTTTTTCATTGAGCAAGATGTTCACGATGAATTTAGCGGATCCATCTGGTTCATCCGCTGCTGAGAAGCCACCTGCAAAGAAGATAATGTTAGCTTTTTCGATATTGTCAACCATAGTGTCAACAGACTTGACAATAGCTTCTTCATTCAGTGTGACAAATGGTACCAAGTTGACTTTTGCACCTTCTTTTTCAAAGGCCTTAGCTGAATCGTACTCAGAGTTAGTACCTGGGAATACTGGGATGTAAACCACTGGTGTATCAACTGTTTCTTTAGCTTTGATCACAGCATCTGATGCCACAGCTGGTACTTCTTCCAACTCAGTTGCCTGTGCAAATTCCGTTGGGTAAACTTCTTCCAATTTACCTTGGAAAGCACTGTCAAGTTTGTGTCCATCAAGCGTTACACCATTGACAGTAAGTGTAAAGTCAGATACTGTTTGTCCGATCTTAGCAACACCTGCAATTTCTTCAGGCGATGTGAAGACGAATCCACCCAATTGGGCTGTCAAGCTAGTGTCAAGGTCAGCTAATTCGACGTTTGCTCCGATATGGTTTCCAAATGTTGCAAGGGCAAGAGCTTCAACCACACCACCATATTTAACAGCTGATGCAGCTGTGACTTTATGGTTAGCTTGGATAGCTTCAAATTGAGCAAAGTTCGACTTGATAAGATCGAAGTCAATTTCTTGTGCCAAAGCTTGACCAGGAATGTAGTAAATATTTTCACCAGCAGCTTTAAATTCTGGAGAAAGAACCTTACGGCTATCCGCAGTTGTTACCCCAAAAGCAACCAAGGTTGGTGGTACTGTCAATTCTTCAAAGGTACCAGACATAGAGTCTTTACCACCGATAGATGGCAAACCAAGTTGAATCTGAGCTTCGATTGATCCAAGAAGAGCTGATACTGGTTGGCCAAAGCGCTCCGCTTGTTTATCCATACGCTCGAAGTATTCTTGATAAGAGAAGCGAGCCTTAGACCAGTTTGCACCAGCAGCAACCAAACGAGCTGTTGCTTCGATTACTGCATAGGCAGCGCCATGATATGGAGACCATTCTGCTACATAAGGGTTGAATCCTTGCGCCATAACAGAAGCAGTTGTTGTCACGCCATGTTGGACTGGCAATTTCTGTACAGAAGCTTCCGTTGGTGTGATTTGGTAGCGACCACCGAGTGGATGATTGACTGTTGAACGACCAACTGAACTATCAAAGATGGTTTGTAAACCTTTTTGACTGGCATGGTTCAGGTCAGCCAAGACTTCAAGAGTATCAGCTTCAAGGGTTTCAGCAGATGTTTGACGTTCTTCTGGAAGCTTGACATCCTTGTCAACCACCTTAGCATCTACAACCACACGTACACCGTTTGTATCAAGGAAACGACGTTCCAAATCAACGATGGTTTCACCATTCCAATGCATGACAAGATTTGGTTTTTCAGTCACTGTCGCAACAACAACAGCATCAATATTTTCTTTGTTACATTCAGCAACGAAGGCATCTACATCTTCTGGACGAACCACGACAGCCATACGTTCTTGAGATTCAGAGATGGCAATTTCTGTACCGTTCAAACCTTGGTATTTCAATGGTACTTTGTCTAGATCAATTTCAAGACCATCTGCCAATTCACCGATAGCCACACAGACACCACCAGCACCAAAGTCATTTGATTTCTTGATTAGACGTGTCACATCCCCATTACGGAAAAGACGTTGAATCTTACGTTCTTCGATGGCATTCCCTTTTTGAACCTCAGCACCAGCTGTTTCAACAGATTCAACCGTTTGAACTTTAGAAGAGCCTGTCGCACCACCGACACCATCACGTCCAGTCTTACCACCGAGAAGAATCACGACATCACCTGCTTCAGGTTTCTCACGGACAACATTTTCCTTAGGAGCCGCACCGACAACTGCACCTAGCTCCATACGCTTAGCAACGAAACCTGGGTGGAAGTATTCACGAACGTAAGTTGTTGCAAGACCAATTTGGTTACCGTATGAAGAATAACCGTGAGCCGCTGTTTTAGAAATCACTTGTTGTGGCAATTTACCAGCACGAGTTTCAGCAATTGGTGTTGTAATATCACCAGCACCTGAGATACGCATGGCTTGGTAAACGTATGAACGACCTGACAATGGGTCACGAATGGCACCACCGATACAAGTAGCCGCTCCACCAAATGGTTCAATCTCAGTTGGGTGGTTGTGGGTTTCATTCTTGAACATGAGAAGCCATGGTTCTTTCACACCATTGACATCCACTTCAATTTCAACTGAGCAGGCATTGATTTCATCAGACACTTCCATGTCATCCAAACGACCATTAGCACGCTCATAACGACCAAAAATAGTCGCCATATCCATCAAGGTTTGAGGTTTTTCTGTACGTCCCAACTCATCACGCATGGCAATATATTTGTCATAAGTCGCTTGCAATTGTTTTTCAAATTTAGATGCTGAGAAGTCGATATTCTTCAACTCAGTCTCAAAAGTTGTGTGACGGCAGTGGTCAGACCAGTAAGTATCCAAAACCTTCAACTCAGTCTCAGTTGGCACACGTCCAATAGACTTGAAGTAATCTTGAATGAAGAGAAGGTCATCCACTTCCATTGCCAATCCTTGCTCTGCCTTATACTTAGCAAAATCTTCTGCCGTATAAGTTTCAAAGAAATCCAAGCTTGGAATGGTCTTGTCAGACTCAGAGAAATCCTGTTTAGCAATGCCAACAGTGATATCTTTGAAACGAGAATCCACTGGGTTCAAAAGGTAGTTTTTGACAGCTTCCAACTCATTCGCATCAATATCCTTGTTAACCAAGTACAATTGCGCTGTGTTCACTGTTACGTCATTTGAACTACCAAGCAAAAGCAAAGCTTCTTGTGAAGATGCTGCACGTTGGTCAAATTGACCAGGCAAACTTTCGATAGCAAAGAAAGCATACTTCTCAAGATCAGCCTTAACCGCAGCCTCGTCCAAAACAGTATCAGTCACTTGCTCAGAGAAGATGTGTTTTTCCGCACGCGCAAACAAGTCCTCTGCCAAATTAAAGACATCGTAAACCTGAACAATACGAAGATCATTCAAAGTTTTCAACTGAAGATTATGCTTTAATTCTTTTACTAAAGACTGAGATTTCACACGAAAATCAGCTTTTTTCTCAACGAAAATACGTTTATCCATTTTATTTCCTTTATCTATTTCTACTTAAAGATTGTAGTGAAGACCAAGTATTCTATTTGTAAAAGGCTACTTCAATCCTTGCAATTTTTCCAATACAACTTCATAAACATCTGTCAAGCTACCAAGATCACGACGGAAAACATCCTTGTCCATATGGTGCCCTTCAGCATCCCAAAGGCGGCAGTTATCTGGTGAGAATTCATCTGCCAAGATAATCTTGCCATCCTTATCAAAACCAAATTCCAATTTAAAGTCAATCAAGCGAAGACCAATTTGTGCAAACCAATCTTTTAGTAATTCATTGATACGACGCGTTTCTTCCTTGATATAAGCAATTTGTTCATCATTGGCAATATCCAAGAACTTCACATGCTCATCATTGATGAATGGGTCATCCAAATCATCGTTCTTGTAGTAAAATTCAACGATTGGAGTTTTCAAGTCCAAACCTTCTTCAACGCCAAAACGTTTAGAGAAAGAACCCGCAGTCACATTACGAAGAACAACCTCCAAAGGAATGATAGTAACTTTCTTGTTAAGTTGTTCGGTATCAGAAATACGTTCGATAAAGTGAGTAGCTACACCCGCAGCATTCAATTTTTCAAAAATAAGAGACGAAATCTGATTATTTAGCACACCTTTTCCTTTAATAGTCTCCTTACGAGCACCATTAAGCATGGTTGCCTGGTCCTTATAGACCGACTTAATCACATTTTCGTCTTCTGTACTATAAATATCTTTAGCTTTCCCAGTATAAATCAGTTGGTTTGACATGGAATTGTTCGCCTTTCAAGTTTATTCGTCTTAATTATACCACACCAGAATCCAAAAACCAACATATAGCAAACTTTATTACTTGAGTAAAAAAATAACGTTCGTGTTTTAGTTCTTTTTTAGAGTTTCTTAATAAATAATGTATAGAAAAAAGGAGTGTGACAGAACTAAATCCATATAACATTTAGTTTCTTGCCTCACTCCAACAAAATAACAATCGTATAGTACACAACTATTATATTATTACGTCTAGCTTTCTTATTCTTTATTCAATTCCTCAGACAAATAGTCCAACAAATCAGCTACCTTAACCATATGGTCAATAGTATCATCGGAAATCTCAAGGTCGAACTCATCCTCCAAATTAATAATGAATTCCATAAGCTCTATTGAATCCACACCCAAGTCATCTAATTTGGTAGCTTCGGTTAAAACAATGTCCTCTTTACCCATCTGCTCTTGAATTACGAGCTGCATTTTCTGAAGAATTTCTACTCTACTCATCAGTTAGCCTCCTCTTTCGGACTAAAGGCTTCAACTAGCTGCTCAACAACCTTAGTATCAAGCATCGTACGAACCTGCTTAATGGTGTAGTAAACCGCCTTAGCATCACTAGATCCATGACATTTTACTACAGGAGCTTTAAGACCAAAGAGAACCGCACCTCCAGCGCTAGAGTAATCCATAGTCTCTTTCATACCTTTTAGGCTGTCTTTCAATAGGAAGGCACCTAACTTAGCTTTAAGACCACCATTCATGATAGCTGACTTAAGAGTCTTCATGGCACCAAGTCCCGTTCCCTCGATTGCCTTGAGAACTGCATTTCCTGTGAAACCATCAGCAACTACCACATCAGCAGCTCCAGACATAATTTCACGCGCCTCAACATTACCAACAAAGTTAATACTTGGCTCCTTAGATAAGAGCTCAAAAGCCTCCTTACGAAGACTATCCCCCTTTGTTTCCTCAGTCCCATTATTAAGGAGACCTACACGAGGTTTGGCAATTCCACGCACATTTTTAGCATAGAAAGATCCTAAAATAGCATATTGATGCAAATGACTAGATGTATTTTCCGCATTAGCACCCAAATCAAGCATATCAAAGGGTTGACCAGTAAAACTTGGCATTGTTGACATAAGACCTGGACGCTCAACTCCCTTAATACGTCCGACCACGAAGAGACCTGCAGCCAGAAGGGCACCTGTATTTCCCGCAGAAATCACGGCACTTGCTTTTTTCTCCTTAACAGCCTGTGCACCTAAGACCATTGAAGCTTTTTTCTTCTTACGAATGGCTTTAGCTGGCTCATCATCCGAATTTATCTTTTCATCAGTATGCACAATGCTCACACGTTCATTCGCTGTCAAATAGGTCTTAATTTTAGCTTCATCACCATAAAGCTGGATTTCAATATCTTTGAAATCTGCTATAGCTTGGTTGACACCCTCTACAATTGCTTGTGGCGCATTATCGCCACCCATAGCATCTACTGCAATTACATGCATAGCATTCTCCCTCTCGTCCTCTGCCATAAAACATAAACTCAGATTTCTATCAATAAAATATTATGTAACTAAAATAGACTAGTTCACTGTTTCTAGCAGAGTCTTTCAGCTTATTATCTTCTTATTATAGCACGAACTGACTTGCATTTTAACCCCTGAGACTGAAAACCATTACTTTCCTGTTTCACGTGAAACAAAAAGAAGATAATGTCTAGTCAGCACTATCTTCTTTATTCATAATATGACCCCAAGAATTTAGATTATCAATAAACTTCTTACTTTTAAGATGTATTCCAACATAATTATCATAGAGGTCATCAATAAAATGTCGTAGCTTTCGTTTCATGTCATCCTTAACAGATATGCTTCTCAATTCCTCAAAAGAAAGCCCCTGAAAACGATCTAAAAGATAAGGTACATTAGGATCTAAGTGACTACGCCTTTCATCCTCTGCATAATGATTTGGACAAAGTAGCCCCGAGAACTTATACGAAAAATCAAAAGGAAGGCCCACACGATGGCAAAAGACACACTCGTGAAAATTCAATCGTACACCGAAACGGTCTAAAACCTGAATCTCAAAGATATTAGTCAAGATTTCATAATCCAAGCCTTCTTCCATTAATTCAAGCGTCTTCTCCAAGAATGCAAATAATTGTGCATCTGCTACACCGTCAGCAATAGCAGCATCCGTCAGAGCAGCTAAATAAGTCGCATAAGACAGCTTGAAAATATCGCTTGTAATTTCCTTGAAGGACTCTGCCTGGCTATAATCCTCTATGAAAGATAAGCCCTCATCATTTACAGTCATCATGAATTCAGCGATGGTTAAAGGTTGAATCACAGCACTTAATTTACCTGACCCACCACCTCTAACAAAAAACATCCGTTTACCAGCTTGCTCGGTAAAAATCTTAACTAGCTTATCGTTCTCACGATAATTACGATTGAAGAGGACAAGCCCTCTACTCTCAAGCTTCTGCATGTTCTTCCATAAACTCTTTCAAACGAGCCATAGCTGTTTCAATAGTATCCATGCTAGCTGCATACGACAAGCGAACATAGCCTTCGCCATACTTCCCAAAAGCAACCCCTGGTATAATCGCAATAGCTTTTTCACGAGCAAAGTCTTGACAGAACTTAAAGGAATCTTGAGTATAGCCTTCTGGAATCTTAGCAAAGATGTAGAAAGCACCATCAGGTTTAATAATTTTGAAACCAAGTTCAGTCATTTTTTCAAGAATATAATCACGACGCTTCAAATACTCAACTTTCATTGGCTGGGCATCATCCTTACCAGCAGATAAGGCTTCAATAGCTGCAAATTGTGCCATAGTAGCTGCAGCTGTTACCAAATACTGGTGACTCTTAATCAACTGAGCCGTCAAGACTGCAGGTGCAAAAATCAAACCGATACGCCATCCTGTCATCGCATGAGATTTAGACAAACCATTAATCAAAATCGTTTGTTCCGGCAAATACTCAGCAATAGATACATGTTGGTCCACATAAGTTAGCTCAGAGTAAACTTCATCGCTAACAACAAAAATATCGTATTTTTTCAGAACTTCAGCCAAATCTTTAATCTGTTGACGTGAGTAAGTCACACCTGTTGGGTTAGTTGGGTAGTTAAGCAAAACGGCTTTAAGCTTATCTCCCTGCTCCAAAATTGCCTTTTCTAACATCTCCGGAGTCAAAACAAAATCATTAGCTGTTGTATCAATTTCAACAATTTCAGCACCAACTAGATTTGCAATCGGCTCATATCCAGGATAGGCTGGTGCAGGTAAAAGAATCGTATCTCCTGGCTCCAAAATAGCCGTCAAAGTTGCAGAAAGGGCTTCTGTAGCTCCAATAGTCACCAAAATTTCATTATCTGGATTATAAGTAAGATTATATTTTTCCTTAACAAAATCTGCCGCAGCTTGACGCAAAGCAGGAAGTCCTGCCATACCTGTATAGTGAGACTGGTTAGCATCGATAGCAGCTTTAGCTGCTTCTTTCACATGATCTGGAGTCGTAAAATCAGGTTCACCAAGTGTCAACTTTTTGATACCTGGTACATCTGAAATTGATTGGTCAAACTGACGAATCATCGAAACTTCAATCTTATCTAAATTTTTATTAAAACGTTGTGTTAAATCCATCACTGTCACCTCTTTGCAATTATGCCTTACATTATATCAAAAACTCAAACGCATTTAAACACCAAAAAAAGCTAGCCCAAGCTAGCTTTAGTCTATTTATGACCCATTTCAAACAAAGGTGACAATGGACGTTTTTCATGAATACGAATAATTGCCTCTGAAATCAAATCAGCAATTGAAATTTGTTCAATCTTATCAATCAAACGTTCTTCTGGAAGATAAATCGTGTCCAATACAACAAGCTTCTCAATAGCAGATTTTTGAATATTATCAAGTGCTGGACCTGACAATACAGGGTGAGTACATGAGGCATAGACATGAGTTGCACCAGCTTCAGCAAGCGCATCAGCCGCATGACAGATTGTACCTGCAGTATCAATCATATCATCAATCAAAATACATGTTTTACCTTCAACGTTACCAATAATATTCATAACCTCAGAAGTGTTCATTTTATCAACACTACGACGCTTATCAATGATTGCGATTGGTGTTTTCAAACATTGAGCAAGTTTTCGTGCACGAGTCACACCACCATGGTCTGGAGAAACAACAACAACATCATCTCCAGTAAGACCAGCACGATCAAAGTAATCTGCGATAAGTGGAGCACCCATCAAATGGTCTACAGGAATATCAAAGAATCCTTGAATTTGAGAAGCATGGAGGTCAACTGTCAAAAGTCGATCAACACCTGCAACCTCAAGCATATTAGCAACCAATTTAGATGTGATTGGCTCACGTGAACGTGCCTTACGGTCTTGACGTGCATAACCATAATAAGGCATAACAACACTGATCGTTTCTGCACTTGCACGTTTTAGCGCATCAACCATAATCAAAATTTCCATCAAGTTATCATTTACAGGAGAGCTTGTAGATTGAAGAATAAAAACGTGATGACCACGGATAGATTCTTCAATATTAACTTGAATCTCACCATCTGAAAATTCACGAACACTTGATTTTCCGAGTTCAATACCCATTTTATCAGCAACTTTTGCTGCTAATTCCTGGTTAGACGATAAAGCAAACAACTTCAAATTCGTATAAGACATGATTTCCTCCAAAATATCTACTAAACCATTCTACCTTTTTTTAGATTGATTTTCAATGCAAAATAAATGGTGTCACAGTAACTTAACAAGACTAAAAAGATTTAACCTTAACCTCGACATTTTCCCGTCTAAAAGTAATTCCAGAAAGTAAAGACATTTTGCTATAAAATAAAAACGATTCGAGAAAATTCGAATCGCCTTCTTGTAGTCATTATGGGTAAATATAGTATACAGAACCACCATGAGCTGAAGATGTTGGATCAAATGTACCACGGTAGTTACCGATTGACATGTTACCAGCATAGTTTGATTCCATAACTTGAATTGAATTTGCACCTGATGCTGATGTTACGTAAGCTACGTGACCATAACCACCACCATCATTTGGCCAAACCGCAATTGCTCCGGCTACAGGAGTTGTACCAACTGAGTGGCCAGCTGCTTGTGCGCTAGCAATCCAGTTTTTAGCATTACCCCAGTAATTACCAACCCATGAAGCTAATGATTTAGCACCCCAAGTACATTGACCAACAGGATATGTATTAGGAGTTGAGGCAGCTGATACTTTAGGCGTTTCAGCTGCTGGAGCTGGTGCTTCTGAAGCTGCAGGTGCTTCGCTAGCTGGTGCTTCTGAAGTTGCTACAGGTGCTTCGCTAGCAGGAGCTGGTGCTTCTGAAGCTACTGGAGCAGCTGATTCTAGTTGTGCTTCAGATGTTGCTGGAGCAGTAGGCGCTTGAGTAGTTTCTGAAGTTTCTGATGAAACAGGTTCTTGTGCTGCTTCGGATGTTGCTGTTTCTGAAACAGTAGCTTCTGAAGTTGCTGCCGCCTCTGATTGAGCTACAAATGCTGCCGCTTCTGAAGAAGCTACTGCTTGTGCTGCTGCCTCTGATTCTGCAATTGCTTGAGACTGAGCAACTGATGCTGCAGTTGAAGCTGCCACTGCTTCTGCAGTTGATTTAGCAGAAACAAGTGATGTTTTTTCATCTTGAGCTGTAGCCAATTCTGCAGCCAAAGCAACTTGTGCTGCTTCTAGTTCTGCTTGTTGAGTTGTCAAACCAGCTTCTGTAGTTTCAAGTTCTGCTTTATTAGTTGCAATCTCATTAATAGCAGCTTGGTTTTGTTCTTGTTTTGCAGCAAGCTCTTTTTGATCAGACTCTTGTTTTGTCAACATGTCATTATTAGCTGTAACAACTTTTGAAATAGCTGTGATACGAGTAATAGCTTCAGAGATTGACTTAGAGTTCAAGATAGAGTTGATGTAGCTAGTCGCAGTATTATTTTGTTGAGCACTACGAGCTTGTTTCGCCAAAGAATCTTGACGAGCTACAATTTTACTTGATAATTCTTGAATTTCAGATTCCAAATCTGCTGATACTTTTTCAAGTTCAGCATTTTTAGTTTCCAATTCTGATTTTTGTGTTCTAAGTGTAGATACTTGAGATTGGATTGTAGCAACTTGCGCTTGTGCAGTCTCTTGTTGAGAAGCAAGGTTACTAATTGCGTTATCTGCAGCAGCGATTTGCGAATCATAATCCTCTGCATGTACTGATGCAGCTGCTGATAAGGTTACACCACTTACCAACACTGCTGAAAGAATACGTTTTTTCATAATATAAAATACTACTCCTTTTCGATAAGACCTTTTAATTGTATCAAAAAATGGCGCAAACTTTGTTACGCCAATATTACAGTTCTATTTAAATCTATCAACTGGCAGATACAAAAATAATTTTTCAAGAATAGGTTTAATAAAGATAAAGATCAAAAGATTAAACACTATACTAGGACTTAGTTGATAAATAATAAAATCCGTCACAGACTCATTGGAGAAACCATAAAATAAGGCAAAGCCAAAATTTATAGTATCAAAGAGAAAGAGGAATAAAAACATTAACAAAAAATCAACATAGGTATTTCTCTTAACAATTCGACCTAGCTGAGTTAACAGATAGCATAACAGCGGCAACGTTAGAATTACTATACCAACTGTTTTGAAATAATAGGTATCATAAAGAAATCCAAAACAAACAAGGTAAAGAAAGGAATACTTATTTGGAAAATCAAGAGTTAAGATAAAAATATAAATAATGAAAAGATGAGATGATAGAAAAAATTCAGGAGATAAATAATGATTAAGTATCATCGAAATATGACCATCCCATAGAAAAGGAACAATACTCAGTAAGAAAGGAATAATAGAATACTTGGATAATTTCATAT
>SKET01001762.1_pt1 | contig 14126 bp, 7 predicted proteins | sample 4841461 | NCBI WGS metagenome assembly SKET01 (sample SAMN11008802, study PRJNA524170) | human gut metagenome | biome: Human fecal sample; material: Feces; isolation source: fecal sample from pouch patient p5 | host: Homo sapiens | place: Israel: Tel-Aviv | collected 2014-02-13
CTTCGACAAATCCTCCAGCATATTGGTCACGATCAGCAGTGCGTCGGACTTGGTGGAGCCGATCAGGCCAACCGGACCACGCTTCGCCCAACCGGTCGCATACAGACGCTCGCGCACTTCATCCGTGGCTTCAGCGGCCGTAGTGATACGACCGTCACCGTTCGCGTTCGCCAAGTGCGCATGACGCTCGTCGTACGCAATGCCCGGCGCGGTGGCCGGTTTGTAGCCGATCGCATGGTACACAGCCTGCACCGGATACTCTTCGAATTCGCCGGTACGGCTCATCTTGCCGTCCGCCGATGTCTCGGTCTTTTCCACACGGATGCCAACGACCTTGCCGTCCTCACCCAACACTTCGACCGGAGCGGAATTGAAGTGCACGTAATATTTGCGGTCAGCCGGATTACCCTCATAATCCACGTCACCGTCATCTTCCATGTCTTCCGCCATCTCACGAATCGTGAACAGCTCTTCGACCATCTGACGAGTCAGCTTGTCTTTGCCGGCCTCTTCAATCGTGTCTTCATCCAAATCGAAATCGTCTTCGTTGATGATCAGCTGCACTCCCGGCAGCTTCTCCATCTCACGCAATTCCTGCACGGAGAACTTGGCCTGCGCCACACCGCGACGGATGAACAAGTGAAGCACACGCGCCTTGTTGGACTTGATGCCCTCATATACGTTGTCCGGAATGTCGGTGCGCTCCTTCAGATCATCGGCATTGCGCATGAGCTCGCGAGCCACGTCCATGGCCACGTTGCCGCCGCCGATCACGGCGACTTCCTCAGCTTCAAGCGGCCATTCGCGAGCGCCGGTCGGATAACCGTCGTACCATTCCACGAACTTGGCTGCGCCGTATACGCCGTCCAGATCGGCGCCCGGCAGTCCGAGCGGCTTGTCTTCGACGGCACCGGTGGCGAACAGCACGGCATCGTAACGTTCGAGCAGTTCGTCGAGCGTCACGTCCTTGCCGAATTCCACGTCGCAGTACAGGTGGATGTCGGGGTTGTCGAGCGTTTTCTCGAGCGCGCTGGCGATGAACTTGATGGAAGGATGATCGGGGGCCACGCCGTAGCGCACCAGGCCGAACGGTACGGGCAGCTTTTCGAACAGGTCGATGCGGGCCTTGGTACCCAAGCCGAGTTCGTCGCCGAGCTTGCCCAGTTGGCGCAGGAAGATGTCGGAGGAGTAGACGCCTGCGGGGCCGGCGCCGATAACAGCAATACGAAGTTCATTAGTCTCAGTCACGCGCTCTAGCCTAACGCAAACCGTCGAAACGCAAAAGGGTCGATTTGCCGGGGGAATGGATGCTTGGATGGCTCTCTGCCAAACTCTCCCTTCCTGACGTAGTCCGGAATGGCGGGGTGTCACGAACGCAGATCGCGCAACACATCCACGCGCACATACGCCGTGATGTCGGCAGTGGTGGTCCAGTTCTTCCACGGCGTGCGCTTCGTCGCAATCGTGATCTTGCGATAGTCGCGCATACGGTATCCGAGGCGCTTGAAATAGTAATCCGGAAAATCGGTGTCTCCGATCACGAATTCAGGTTCGCCATTGGCGGCACAGGCCGCGATTTCCCGATTCATCCGCGATGCAGTCGGCACCTGGTTCGGTTCGTAGGCACGGCCGCGATAGGTACAGTCCAGTAGGCCGTGGTCGAAGTACGGGTCGGCGGCGATTGCCGCCCAGCTGTAACGGTGCGTATCTTCCTGGCGCGGCGTATGGCTTCCGTCCGGCCAGGTGGTTTCGGGATAGTAGCGCCAGAACGACACCCAACGGTCATGCTCGAGCCCGTTGCGCTTGACGAATGCCACCATGTCCCGTGCGCCCGAATAGTCGTAGCGCAGGTCACAGGTGATGGCGGCGACGTTCCACAACAGGCTTGGCAACAGCAACGCCACGATCACGCAGTCACGCACGACAGCGGGACTCCAGCGCCGGGTTTCGGCGGTTTTCTCGAACCGTGTCTTCACGAATCGGCGTAGACGTTCCGGCGCATCGTCCGCATCAAGCGGACGGTCACGGACAAGCATCCACCAATCCGCGACGAACAGCGCAAACACGATGCCCAGATGATGCAGGCTGAAATACTTCGCCGCACACAACGCGAATAGCGCATACGGCAGCAACAGAATATCAAGGTCGCCGCGTCTGCGCGCAAGACGGACCAGCGCGGCCCAGATCAACGCCGACAGTACCACGCACACCGCAATCGGGAGGACGTCCATCCTCATGCCATGCAGCGAGACATCGCCGGCGAACGACGTGAACATGCTTTCGGACGGCAATACCAGCCAGAACATCAGGAACTGCAGAATGGGTGAATTGCCGTTCGTGCCGGGGGTCACGCCGAAGGTGTCGGGATACGGCAGGATGCACGCGGCCAGCATAAGGCCCACGGCCATCAGCGTCAGCCAAGCGACGAATCGTCCGGAATCGGCGATCAGAGCGCGGAGGGACCGCGCCTGTAGCAGCACGCGGGCGACCCACACCAACGCCACCGCGCATGCCAGAGCGATGCCGTAGCTACTGGTGCAGCAGAGCAACAGCAGACTCAACGTCAAGCACCACGGATGCCGGTCGCGTCCCTTCCAGCAGTCGGCCACCAGGAATATGGCGGCGCACATCAGCGCGTACGGACGGGAGGTGACGCCATATTGGAAGCATGGAAAATATGTGAACGGCAGCAGGACCGCGACCAGCGGGGGGAAGGGCGAGCGGAACACCAGCAACCATGCCATGACCGCGGCGCAGACCAACTGTACGCCTTTCAGACCGATCTCATATGGCACCCCGAGCTTCGCGGGAATCGCCAGCATCAGCCACCATAGCGGCGGATGCCCCTCGTAATGCGGGCGCAGCAGCAGGATATCGCGGAATGACGCATCGCGTGCGATGAGCCATGACTGAGCCTCATCGAACCACGGCTCATGGAACGCCATCACGCATACGATCACGACGACGTACGCGATGAACGTGATGGGACGCCAACGACGGCGGATCCAACCCCTCATTCCGGTTCCGAACCGTTTCGCCTCGCCCGGCCTTGCCTCCCCCACGGCACCGGCCAGCATCTCATTCCCCATATCAGTCTCCCACCGCCATGCAGCTTCTCTCTGATGCACCAATTTAAGCACATCCGATATGGGCATGGCAGGCAGGGACCAGCCGCATCACACGGCCCGAACGACTCACGGCGCCGCTGTCGTGGCACGGATGCAACCGGATCTCGCTCAGTTGCACGCCGTCCTTATAATGTGCCTGTTAATTCATGTGCCTATCCATCAGACTAAAAACGTTTGACAAATGCCACCGCCCTCATACGGCACGCATGCATGGGACCTACAACACAGAGAAAGAGCAAGCAACAGTGAGCGACGCAACATCGCACAGCGCAGTCAAACAAGACAAAAGCGACGCAGGCTATGCCAAGGACCTGAAGCCACGTCATATCCAGATGATCGCCATCGGCGGATCCATCGGCACCGGTCTGTTTCTGGGCGCGGGCGGCCGACTGTCGCAGGGCGGCGCAGGACTGGCAATCGCCTACGCCGTATGCGGCATCTTCGCGTTCCTGATGGTGCGCGCATTAGGCGAGCTGGCAATCCGCCGCCCGTCATCCGGCGCATTCGTCTCCTACGCACGCGAATTCCTCGGTGAGAAAGGCGCGTACGTGACCGGATGGCTGTTCTTCCTGGACTGGTCCGTGACCGTCATGGCCGACATCACCGCCGTAGCCGTGTACTTCCACTACTGGAAGGCGTTCCAAGGCGTGCCGCAATGGCTACTGGCACTGATCGCGCTGGCGTTGGTGTTCGTGCTGAACATGCTGAGCGTGAAAATGTTCGGTGAGGCGGAATTCTGGTTCGCGGCCATCAAGGTGACCACCATCGTCGCGTTCATGCTCATCGCCATCTGGGCCATCGTGACGGGCGCCCCGGTTGGCGACGCCCACGCCGGCATCGCCAACATCACCGATAACGGAGGCCTGTTCCCGATGGGCATCGCACCGGTATTCGCCCTGACTCTGGGCGTCGTATTCGCGTTCGGCGGCACCGAAATGGTCGGTGTGGCCGCCGGCGAAGCCAAGGACGCCGAGAAAGTGCTGCCGAAGGCCATCAATTCGATGATCATCCGCATCTTCGTGTTCTACGTGGGTTCCGTGGTGCTCATGGCACTCGTGCTGCCGTATACCGCCTACTCCTCCAACGAATCGCCGTTCGTCACGTTCTTCTCTGGCATTGGCATTCCGCATGCCGGTGACGTGATCCAGGTCGTAGTCCTGACCGCGGCGCTTTCCTCGCTCAACGCAGGCCTGTATTCTACCGGACGCACCCTGCGTTCGCTGGCCGTGGCCGGATCCGGACCGAAATTCGCGGCACGCATGAACAAGCATCACGTGCCGTATGGCGGCATCATCATCACCTCCACGCTGGGACTGGTCGGCGTGGCACTTAACGCGGTACTGCCATCCGACGCGTTCGAAATCGTCATGAATCTGGCTGGCATCGGCATCGCCGGCACCTGGGCGTGCATTCTTGTAACGCATCTCGCATTCCTCAAGAAGGCGAAAACCGGCGAGGAGACGCGACCGGAATATCGCATGCCGGGCGCACCGTACACCAACTACATCTCCCTGCTGTTCTTCGCGGTGGTCGTGCTGTCGAATCTCACCAGCGCTGCCGGCCGTTGGACGCTCGCCATGTTCGTGGTGGTCATCATCGCCATGGTGGCGGGCTGGTTCTACGTACGCGGTCGCATCAACGGCGATCTGATGGACGAGATGCTCGACGACAACGGCAACGGCGTGGCCGACGTGCTGGAAACCACGCAAACGCCGGGCAAGTAGCCGCTCACGATATCGGACAAGACAGTAAAGTGGGCGGCGGAACATACAGGCCGCCCACCCGGCGCATCGATTTTTCGATAAGGAGGAAGGCAATGCGCATTCACATCACCTACACCGGTGGCACAATCGGGATGATCGACTCGTCGAATGGCCTGATTCCGGGCGCCGACACCCGTGGATGGCTATTCCGTCTGCTTGAGGATGCGCATATGGACTCCGGCCTGTTTTCGTTCACCGAACTTGATCCGCTGATTGATTCGTCGAATGCGACACCCGACAATTGGCAGACGATGATCGACGATTTGCGCACGCATGCCGATGACGCCGACGCGTTCGTGGTGTTGCACGGCACCGATACGATGAGCTATTCCAGCGCGGCCCTGTCGTATGCGCTGACTGAATTCGGCAAGCCGGTGATCTTCACGGGCTCGCAGCATCCGCTCGGCAAAATCGAGTCGGATGCCACCGCCAATGTGACCGGTGCGTTGAACGCGGCCATGAGCGGACGATTCCATGGCGTGGGACTGTTCTTCGGGCATCATCTGTTTGCCGGCAATCGTGTAAGCAAGTCATCGAGCTGGGCGTTCGAAGGGTTTTCGGCGCCGTCCACCGGACCGCTGGCACGCACCGGCACGCCTTGGCACTGGTATGCGGACGATTCCGCAGCGGTCGGATGTGGCTGGCGGTCACCGAAACCGTACGAGCGCCATGATGTGGCCGTAATCGACATGGTACCGGGCATTTCTGCGGCACGACTGGACGCCATGCTCACACCGCGGCCGGAGGCGGTGCTGTTACGCGCATATGGCGTAGGTAATGTGCCCAGTGACGAGCCGGGTCTGACCGACGTGATCGCCGACGTGCTGCACGACGGCGTACCGGTTATCATCGCATCGCAATGTCAGCAGGCGGAAGTGCTGCTCGGCCATTATGAGACGGGCGATGCGATCGCTCGCGCCGGGGCCATCGGATCGGGTGACATGACGCTGGAGGCCGCCTACGCGAAAATCATGTTCCTACTGTCGCAAGGCGTGACCGGATCGGACTTCGGCGAATGGATGAAGCGACCCATCGCCGGCGAAATCTCACCCAGTTCGCTGTAGGGCCATGGGACTATAGGGATTTGTTGGGATATAAGGATAGAGGCCGCATCACGTAATCGCGCACGACTTTCAGGAAAATGGTCTTTTCGAGAGTCGTGCTCGGTTTATCACTCAACCGATACCCCCTAAATGTCTTTGGAGGTGAGTACCGGCACTTTTTCCAAGGAAAATCCGTGCACGACTTTCAGGAAATCACATTCCTGGGAATCGTGCACGGTTCATCATCGCATCCAATCCCAAATATCTTGGGAAAGACGCAAGAACAGCCTCTACCACCAAGGCGAATCCGCACGCTCACTCCCTATCCCACAAAGCAGTGAGGGCCCACAGTATGCTCACCACATCAATGCCTTCCTGCATAAACGCACCGACCACCACCGGAATCAGGTTGAACGCGGCGGCAATCATGCCGATGACGGCAAGACCGAGACCCACGAGCACCGCCTGCAGCATCACCTTCTTGGTACGACGGGCGATGGCGATGGCACGCGGCACGGAAGCGATGTCGTCGTTCATGATCACGACCTGAGCGGATTCGGAAGCCGCGGTCGACGTACCATCGGTCATGGCCATGCCGATGTCGGCAGCCGCGAGCACCGGCGCATCGTTCACACCGTCGCCAACCATCATGGTCACCTGGTGAATTCGGGATTCGCCCGTGAAGCCATCCCGCCACGTTCGATGCCGGCGCGTAGCTTCGGAAGCATCCTTGACCGCACGCACTTTGTCTTCAGGGAACAGTTCGGAATGGACGTCATCAATGCCGACCTCCTCGGCGATGATTCGCGCGGAAGCCGCCTTATCGCCGGTCAGCATGGACAGTTTCCCGACACCAAGCTCGCGCAGTCGGGCCAAGGCGTTCTTCGCGTTCTTGCGCGGCACGTCACGCAACACGATGCGTGCAGCCAGTTGCCCGTCAAGCGCCACGTACGCGGCCATCTCATCCGGTTCTAGCGGCGCAAACCGCGAGTTCACATCCAGCCTGCCTTTCACCGCCCGTTTGTCCGATTCTGGTGAATCGGACAGTACACCCGCATTCCGTATCCTCTGCATGTCCGATTCTGAAGAATCGGACACTTGAACACTAGTTCCTGGCTTCATATTGTCCGATTCGGGAGAATCGGACATCTGGAGGGTAGTGGAGGTGCCACGTTTGTCCGATTCACCAGAATCGGACACATGGACCACTGGCGAAAAGCCAAACTCGTCGGCCGTGGCATAGGCATAACGCCCCACGCGCACCTTGTGCCCGTTCACCTCGCCGGACACGCCTTTGCCGGCATCCTCCACAATGTTGTTCACCACCGGGTAGTCGCGCCCATGTCCTGGAAGATTCCGTTCCGCGCACAGCCGCTGCCCGGCCGCATACCGCGCATACAAATCATGCATGGCCCGCTGCCCGGCCGCCGCGATGCCCTTTGACAAAATATGCACGGAGTACCCCTCCACTACGCCGGCCATCATGAGAATGTGATCGTCATTGAATGGGGACCTTACGTCGAACGGCTTCTCGACACGCACGACCTGCGGCTGTTTAACGGTCAACGTGCCGGTTTTGTCGAAGAAGATATGCGTCACACGGCCCAGGTTTTCAAGCACGTCCTGCGCTTTGATAAGGATTCCCGCCTTGGCGAGCCGCCCCGTTCCGGCAACATACGCGACCGGAGCCGCAATCAGCAACGGACAAGGCGTGGCCAACACCAGCACCTGCGCGAATCGCAATGGAGTGCCGGCAATGATCCATGCGAGCACCGCAATCGCAAGCGAAAGAACGGTAAACGGCACTGCAAGCACGTCGGCGGTTTTCACGACGGCCGGCCGTGAGTCCTGCGCGGACGAGACAAGCTCCAGAATCTTCTGATACTGCGAATCGTGAGCAAGCTGTGTGGCACGCATGGTCAGCGTTGTCGAGCCGTTGACGGCTCCCGACATGACGCGTGCCCCTGCGTAGATTTCGCGCGGTAGCGGCTCGCCGTTGATGTTGCTCAGGTCCAGCGTGGCCGCACCCGACAGTAGCTCGCCATCAACCGGAACCGTCTCGCCCGGCAGCACCAACAGTACGTCGCCCAACTTGACGTCGTCCACGGAAATCGTGGTGAAATGCTCTCCGGAAGCGTCGTAAGCCTTCGGCGCTCTTGTGTCCGATTCTGCAGAATCGGACATCTGGGAGGCAAATCGTACGGCCTGCATGTCCGATTCACCAGAATCGGACATTGTGACGGCGCGACGGAAGCCGTCCTCCGAAATATCCGAGGCATGTTCGGTACCGGACGCATGCACATGTCCACGCATACCCGGCAGTCTTACTACGTGCGCAGTCCTCGGCGCGGCCTCGATCAGCGCCGTCAGGTTGCTTTCGGCTTTCGACTGTGCGAATTCCTCAATCGCCTCACCGGAAGAGATCATCAGCACCACGGCCCAAGCGGCCCAATACTCCTGAACTGCGAGCGTCGAGGCGATGGCGATGACGGCCAACAGATCGACGCCGACGTGACCATGCCGCACATCGTCGATCATGCCAAGCACGGTGACGATAATCGTGTATAGCACCAGCGCAATCACCAGCCACTGCCCGACACCGGGATTGACCGAATCCCAGCCAAACAGCATGGCGAATACGGAACGCGTGCCCCATGGTCGCCACGTGCCCAGCATGGCCAGCGGGATGGCGGCAAGGATGGTGATCGGCAGGAGTGGAACCTGCTCGCAAAGATTGATGACTCTACGCATCGAATCTCCTTACGCTCGTATACCAGCCGAGGACGTACAGGTCGGAATACCGGTCCAAGGCTGATGCATTCACGCCTTGTTAACCCATCGGCGGCACTGTCCGAACGTGGAATGCCTCGATACACGGCGTAAAAAGATTACTGGAATGTTCAATTATCCGGCCGCTTCAACGACCTTCGTTTTAAGGGTAACAGGTCTTCAGGGGGACTTGGCCGCACGGCATGTGAAACGGGACTGTGCGATTGCTCACACAGTCCCGTTTCGCTTGGTGCTACAAGGCTTTTCGATGATTATCGCGTTCGCCTTGGGCTTGTCGGGGGTTTACGCCCCGACTTGCTGATCCGGTTTACCACAGGCCGAACGGATCGGTGAATCCGCCGCCGTCACCGTTCTGGCCGTTGCCCTGCTGGTCTTGACCGTTGCCGCCATTGTTCTGCTCGTTCTGTTCCTGCTTGTTGGAGGAGCTGCTGCTGGATTCCTCCTGATTCAGCGTCACTTCGAGATCCATGGTGTGGCCATCGCGCACGATGGTCAGCGTCACCTTGTCGTTCATGGCGGAGGCACGCACGTAACCGAGCAGCGAGTAGTTGTTGTTCACAGCCTTGCCGTTGAAGGCCACGATGGAGTCGCCCGCCTTCACGCCGGCCTTGGAAGCCGGACCGCCGTCGACCACGGACTGCACCTGAGCGCAGCCACGGGTCACACCGTCGGCTTCGACCGTGGAGCTCTTGATGGTGATGCCGAGCGCCACGTGCTGCACGGAACCGTTTTCGATGATCTCATTGGCCACACGCTTGACGAGGTTCGACGGAATCGCGAAACCGATGCCGATGGAACCCGCCGAGCTGGAAGAGCTTGCGGTGGAGGCGATGGACGAGTTGATACCGATTACCTGACCGGCCGCGTTGAAGGTCGGGCCGCCGGAGTTGCCCGGGTTGATTGCGGCGTCAATCTGCACGGCGTTGGTGACGATGGCGTTGTTGTTGTCATCGGTCACGGTCACCGGGCGGTTGAGTGCGGAGACGATACCGGTGGTGGCGGTGTCGTCGTAGCCGAGCGGATTGCCGATGGCCATCACGGCCTCGCCGACGGCAAGGTCGTCGGAATCGGCGAATTCCACGGCTTTGAGGTCGCTCGGCGGATTGTCAAGCTTGATGACCGCCAAATCGGTGGTGGTATCGGTGCCGACGACCTGCGCGGAATAGATGGTGCCGTTGGCGAGCGTGACCTGAATCTGCTGTGCACCGGAAATCACATGGTTATTGGTAACGATGTAGCCCTTGTCGCTGACGATCGCGCCGGAACCCTTGGCGGTGCCCTCGCTGGTCACAGTCTGGATGGAAACCACGGAGTTGGACACTTCCTTGGCTACCGCCGTCCAATCAACGGCCTCACCGCTCTTGGCCTTGGCCGAACCGGAACCGGACTGGTTGGAGCTGATGCTGGTCATCGAGCTCGATGTAGGCACATGCACCCAACCATTGGTGATGGCCGCATAGCCGACGCCGAGGCAGAGCACGGCGGCAACCAGCACGGCGACCACGGCCACGACCACGTTGCCAGCGGTCTTCGGTCGGGTCTTGACCGCCGGATTCTGCGGATTGCCCGCATTGCCGAATGGATTGAACGGATTGCCGTTGTTCGGGGTGTTCGGTGGAACGTTCGCACCTCCCTGCGGAGCGGTGAGCGGATTGCTGCCGCGTGAATCATGCTGCTCATTCTGCGGATTCACATATGGATTGCCGAAGAAGGGATTGCGATTGTTCTGCGGCGGCATCTGCGATGTCTGCGCACTGTGTGCAGGCTGACCATACTGCGGCTGCGCGGCATTCGTTCCGTTCGTCGGCTGCGGCGGCACCGTTCCGTAGGCGCCGTATTCCGGCGCCGGACGATACTGCGATTGCGCGGAAGCGCCGGCAGTCGACTGGCCGCCCGTAGACGAGCCGCCGGAAACCACGGTGCTTTCGCCGGCGGCGGATGCATAATCCGGGGCGATTTCCGAATCCGCGGCATTCACGGAAGGCAGGGTCGTGGTCGGCTGTTCGCCGGCGTCGTGCACTGCAATCGGTTCGGTCACGGAGGTCTCGGCATTGTCGGTCGCGACATCGGCCGGTTGCGTCGGTACGGCCTGTTGTGCGTTGTTTTGCGGCTGCACGACATTCTGGTCGTTGTTATCTTCAGCCATTCTTGCTCCTTATTCGTCTCGCGGCATTTCACATGTTCAGCAATCGTGCCGCTCGAACTGCTATCTAAGAGTAAAGATACCCGCTCTGGAAATTTCCTGAATGTTTGTTGAAAGTACTACTCGAATTGATCGTCTGCATCGGCGAACAGCCGCTTCCATCCTTATCGGAACGTCTTCATCGCACCTGTAAACGGTGATTTTTCGCCTCTTGCGCAATCTATCCGACCCGTCACCCATCCCGTATGGACTGAACACTCTTTCCATCCGACGCAATCGGCGCTATCGCCTAAAGTGAAACGCATGACAAGCCTTACTGAATCGAATCTCGTCGAGCATCCGCGCGGAGCCGAGCCGGGCAAACCCGGAGACCGCCGCGCATTCTCCTTTGAGCAAATCACTCGACTGCCGGATGCAGCCGACGGCAAAGGCCGTGGTGGCGCGCGTTATGGACGTACCGGCATCATCCACACCCCGCATGGAGACATCCATACGCCGGCGTTCGTGCCGGTAGCCACGCAGGCCGCGATGAAGGCCGTATTGCCGGAGACCATGAAGGATCTCGGCGCGCAGTGCCTGCTGTCAAACGCCTTCCATCTCTACGAGCGGCCAGGTGAGCAAGTGCTCGATGAGGCCGGCGGACTCGCGAAATTCATGAACTGGAACGGTCCGACCTTCACCGATTCCGGCGGGTTCCAAGTGCTGTCGCTCGGTGCAGGCTTCAAGAAGACCCTCGCCATGGACGTAACCGGCATGAAATCCGATGAAGTGATCGCCGAAGGCAAGGAACGCCTCGCATTCGTAGACGAGGATGGCGTGACGTTCAAGTCACCGCTCAACGGCTCTCTGCACCGCTTCTCCGCCGAGATTTCCATGGGCATTCAGCACAAAATCGGCGCCGACATCATGTTCGCCTTCGACGAACTGACCACGTTGATGAACACGCGTGGCTACCAGGAGCGTTCCGTGGAGCGTACCTATCGTTGGGCGCAGCGGTGCGTAGCCGAGCATCAGCGGCTTACCGAGGAGCGTCTCGGCAAGCCATATCAGGCGCTGTATGGCGTGGTACAGGGCGCGAATTATGAGGATCTGCGCCGTCATGCGGCCGAGCAGATCGCCTCGCTTGATTTCGATGGCGTCGGTATCGGCGGCGCGATCGAGAAGCGTATTATCGGCGACACCTGCGCCTGGATCTGCGATGCGATGCCCGAAAGCCGACCGCGCCATGTGCTCGGCATCGCCGCCGTCGATGACATCTTCGCGTGCGTTGAGAATGGCGGCGACACGTTCGATTGCGTGGCGCCGGCACGTTGCGGCCGCAATGGCGCGATTTTCACGCGTTCGGGCCGCTATAACATCAAACGGGCGCAGTTCAAACACGATTTCGGGCCGCTTGAGGAGGGCTGCACCTGCTATACCTGCACGCACTATTCGCGTGCCTACGTGGATCATGCCCTGCGTGCCCGCGAATTCAACGGATTCACGCTGGCTACAATTCACAACGAGCATTTCTTCGTCAAGTTGCTTGACGACATCCGCGCTTCGATTGATGGCGGCTATTTCGACGAATTCCGCGACGAGACGCTGGCCCGCTTCTACGCGAACGGATCGAGGGGCTAACGCCCAAACCGGAAGAACGGAAATGCGCTGGGTGATTGCGGTCTGGGATCGGCCGATGCGCTGTGCCACATTGTACTTTGCCGTCTTGGTTGTCCGATTCTGGTGAATCGGACAACCAAATGCCGCACCAGCCTGCATCAGCCTGACTCAGAACGCCAGTTTCCTCACTCCTCATGTATTTCCCCATGGAGGCAGCAACACGACACGCCGGCATTGGACAAATACCAATACGGGTGTAAATTAGTCCATTGTCTGCGAGCGTGGCGGAATGGTAGACGCGCTGTCTTCAGGTGGCAGTGAGTGTATGCTCGTGGGGGTTCAACTCCCCCCGCTCGCACCACGGGATTAGAACCCTGGAACGTTGGAATTGCAATGTTTCAGGGTTCTTCGTTTTCTAATCAAACCCCGAAAATATACCGAAAAATATAACAACAATAAGCGTCGTTGAACATGCTTGAGGGTCATTGAGTCAAAACGGATGTTTGAGTACGGGGTTCATTCGCCGACATTGAAGTGCTGCCGGTTGTGTTACATACCCCTTAACTGACTATCTATCACTTCGCATAGGCAGCATCCCACTCAACCGTTTGTCCGAATCTGGTGAATCGGACAAACAAATCCACTTTTCGCTCCAGAAATGTCCGATTCGGCAGAAACGGACAAACTCATGCTTCGCATGTGGCCTTATAGTGAATTCCCCAGTCTTTCATAGCCTTGATGACCGGCTTGAGACTCACCCCGGTTTCGGTCAGCGAATATTCCACACGCGGCGGCACCTCCGGATAGACCTCGCGGTGCACCAGCCCATCACGTTCCATCTGTCGCAGATTCGCGGTAAGCACCTTCTGCGAAACATTGCCGACCGAGCGACGTAATTCACTGAATCGCTTGGTGCCATCGAGCAAATCACGCAAAATCAGCACCTTCCACTTATCGGAAATCATCAGCAACGTTGTTTCAACGGGACACGCCGGTAATTCACGTTCCATCTAAAATTATCCTTTCCATAAAATCCAGTAATCACAATAAAAGTTCCCTATAGGTAACTACAGAACTAATTTGTGCCTTCTTCCATTATTTTCTGTATGGAAATGCAGTACATCATGTAAGCGAAAAACGGAAGATTTCCACCGGGAACACCCAATAGAGAGGAATCTTTCTCCGCCTGACCTTCCGGTCGGCAGTTACCCTTCCTTTGAAGGGCCGCAAACACGAAAGGAATCACCATGAAGATCGCAGTAGTCGCAGCAAATGGCAAAGCCGGACGACTCATTGTCAAGGAGGCCATGAGTCGCGGCCATGATGTGACCGCAGTCGTACGAGGCGAGAACAGAACCATGACCCCGAACGCCATCATCAAAGACGTGTTCAATCTGACCATGGCGGATCTTGCCGGATTCGATGTAGTCATCGACGCCTTCGGCACCTGGTCCCCGGACACCCTGCCACAGATTGCACAGGCCGCCGGTCATCTCGCCGACCTGCTTTCCGGCACCGACATCCGACTGATTGTTGTTGGAGGTGCAGGCAGCCTGTTTGTAAACAAAGAACACACCAAGGCCCTTGAGGACACTCCGGAGTTCCTTGACGCCTACAAACCGGTCTCCGCAGCACATGTCGCCGCCCTCAATCTGTTGCG
>SKET01001764.1_pt1 | contig 14123 bp, 9 predicted proteins | sample 4841461 | NCBI WGS metagenome assembly SKET01 (sample SAMN11008802, study PRJNA524170) | human gut metagenome | biome: Human fecal sample; material: Feces; isolation source: fecal sample from pouch patient p5 | host: Homo sapiens | place: Israel: Tel-Aviv | collected 2014-02-13
TCATCTTCATCCTCGTATTCCTCGTCTTCTTCATACTCGGAATCATCCTCATCTTCGTATTCTTCCTCGTCATCATACTCGGAATCATCTTCATCCTCGTATTCCTCGTCGTCATCATACTCGGAATCATCTTCATCCTCGTATTCCTCGTCGTCATCATACTCGGAATCATCTTCATCCTCGTATTCCTCGTCATCGTCATACTCGGAATCATCCTCATCCTCGTATTCAGCTTCTTCATCGTAAACCGCATCCGATTCATCATCTTCTTCGGAGTCAACGATTTCTTCAAAATCATTTTCTTCCGGCTCTTCCTCGTCAGTGTCTGAAGCTTCTTTGGATGAATCTTCCGGACTTTCAGTCGCTTCATCCTCTTCATCATCAACGAAATCTTCAGCATCTTCATCGGTGATTTTAGGCTCTTCACCATTTTCAAGCTGTTCCATCAGTTTGCGGATATCATCAGAAAGGATTGGTTTTGTAGCTCCAAGAACTTCCTCTTCTTCTTCTTTCTTCTTCTCACGCAGGGCTTTTTCTTTCTCAGCTTCCTCCTGGCTCTTTTCAAGAATCTTTGCATTTTCACGCTGGGTTGCTTCCCAGTTGGCAAGAATTTCTTCAATCTTCATCTTACCGGTCATCTGTGAATCGTCTGAAGCAGATTCAGGAGCAACTGCACCACTTGCAACGGCAACACCGGCTTTCAGGGCATCTGAAAGGGAAGCACCGGAAATGGTTGTGGAAATATCGGAAGTGCTTCGAATCCGGGTCTTTGGCTGTGACTCAGCTTCTGGTTCGGAAGCATGTGTCCGGGCCATTGGCTCTGGAAGATCCGGAAGATCAATACTGTCTGTGACATGTACATCTTTGCGGACCTTGTCTGCAATTCGTGGATTCGGTGTCGGACGTTCTTTGGATTTTCGGAAGGAAGGTTTTCTCTTGGAAGAATCCTTACGGCCGATACCATCATTTCGATGATCGTATTTTTCCTGCTGAAGTGGAGTCAGCGGTTTGTATTTCATTTTAAGTTCCATTGCCTGGTATACATAAGTACCTTCGCTGAACCAGAGAATCAGATCATCACATTCATCAAGACATTCGGAAGTCATACCGGCTTCAGCGTATAATCTGGCAAGTTCATATGCCCATTTTTCAACGTATTCAGAATGCTTGAAATCTTCAAGAGCTTCAATCTGTTCTTTGACTGGCGCTTTCTGTGCTTTTAAGATCTTATACCGGAGAATGTACTGGTTTGGATCTTTCGGAGCAAGCTTGACAAATTCTTCGTAGCAATCAGCTGCTTCATCGAAATGTCCCAGCTTCAGAGAAATAATTCCCAGGCGGTATACAACCTTTCTGCTGGAAGGTGCTTTATCATACGCAATAAATAAGGTATCACGTGCTTTACCAAGTTCCCCCGCATTTTCATAGATTTCGCTTACGGTAGAGAGCATGGCGGTATTTTTTACTTTACGCCAGTCGATCGTATCTGCAATCGACATCGCTTTCTGGTAAGACTTCTGTTCGGCATACGCAAGCATCTGCTCTGTCTTTGCGCGATATTCATATTTATCCAACGTTTCTCACCTCATATGATTATTATTAATTATTTTACTTTTCCTCAGTAAGTCTGACTTTTGTACCGGAAACGGAAAACAAAAGTCTTATAATTTTACTTACTAAGTGTATCATAGAGCGTTGTCAATGTCAAAAATTACGGCTGATATTTTTCAGAAATGTTAAAAAAATATTACAAAAAATTCACAAATAGGGAGCTGGTAACATAAAAAAAGGAGACAGCCATCTTTTAAATGGCTGTCCCGGAATATTCAATTGTAATTTTTATTTTATAATTTTTATTTTTATATCGGAGGAATTAAGTAATTCTTATTCCTGTAAGTTCTTTGAGCATTTAATATGATATTCAGATTTTATAAATTTTATAAAAATGAAACCATATGAATCGATTCTGATCAATTCTGATCGTTCGTTATTTTATATAATCAGGTAATCCAATTTTGGTATTTATCAGCTTTCTCGTCACTGTTAAATTTACTTATCAATGAATGTTTCTTTACACATTTTCTGATCTTGAATTACTGTGGTATTTACTTCAATATGTCAACAAATGCTGAATCTTTTTATATCTTATAATCGCTTCCGGTTTATCTACTACTCCGACCTTTTTATCATTAACTTTTCTCTTACCGGATTATAATCTATGGTTAAGGCTCATCTCACAGGAATTTACATTTGCCATACCATTAACATATTGAGTTTTAGATGATGAAATATCCAACGGTCAAAGCCTCCTTCCTTTCGTTCTCGTTCCAAAATTTTTATCCGGATATTCTTTTTCTCTTATACTTTTTTCTGTTCAGAAGTCAGATATCAATTTTCTCTTATTATTATAAATTATCAATTTTAAAAATTGTTCTCTATACACCCCACTTACAAAACGCTCATAACCAAAATGTATAGTTGCTTTTTTAAAACTTTCTAACCTTCAAATAACAATTATTCTTGTTACCCTTTTCTGATCTGATTCTTCATCTTATACTCTTGACGAGTATATATGAAACTATGTAACAGATTAAAAAAATATCTTTTTGAAATTCCCTTTCTCGTCAGGAACTTCTTTTCTTTTGGATTGACTTAATAATAACACCCCAAAACTCATTTGTCAATATAATTTTAAAATAATTTCAATAAAATTTGAAAGATTTAAAATTGCAAAAAATATATCAGAAAATTCCAACAATTATAAATACGATTAGAAATAGTTATAGCCATTTGCAATATATTCAAGGTTTTGCTATTGTTTCCGTCCATAAATGCATGATACACTAAAAAACAGATGAAAAATACAGGATATGGCATTGGGATAAAGAAAGGAGACCTACAGATATGGGAGGATTTTTTGGCGTTGCATCAAAAGAGGCATGTAATCTGGATCTTTTTTATGGGACAGATTATCATTCGCATCTTGGAACCCGCCGCGGAGGTATGGCTACTTACGGAAGTGATGGCTGGAAGAGAGCGATTCATAATATTGAAAATTCGCCGTTCCGTACAAAATTTGAAAAAGATGTTGATACAATGAAGGGAAATATTGGAATTGGATGTATTTCTGATTATGATCCACAGCCAATTCTGATCCAGTCGCATCTGGGGTGCTTTGGAATTACGACAGTAGGTAAGATCAATAATGCGGATCAGCTGATCCGGAATCTTTATGAAAATGGACATACACATTTTCAGTCTATGACCAATGGACAGATCAATTCTACAGAGCTGGTTGCGGCATTGATCTGTAAAAAGGATTCGTTTGTTGAGGGAATCCGTTATGTGCAGTCAGTAGTTGAAGGCTCGATGACGCTTCTGCTTCTGACAGAGAACGGAATTTATGCAGCCAGAGACCTTCTCGGACGTACACCGGTTGTGATCGGAAAGAAAGAGAATGCATACTGCGTTTCCTTTGAAAGCTTTGCATATATCAACCTTGGATACACAGATTACAAAGAGCTGGGACCTGGGGAAATCGTTTACGTGACACCGGAATCTGTGGAGACTGTAAGTCCTGCATGTGAAAAGATGAGAATCTGTTCGTTCCTGTGGGTATACTATGGATATCCTACTTCTTCTTATGAAGGGGTTTGCGTAGAAGAAATGCGTTATAACTGTGGAAAGCTTTTAGCACAGAGAGATGACCATTCGATCGACGTGGATATTGTTGCAGGAGTTCCTGACTCGGGTATCGCTCATGCGATAGGCTATGCAAATGAATCAGGTATTCCGTATGCAAGACCATTTATCAAATATACTCCGACCTGGCCAAGATCCTTCATGCCGACAACACAGAGTCAGCGTAATCTGATCGCCAGAATGAAACTGATCCCGGTACACAGTCTGATCGAAGACAGAAGCCTGCTGCTGATCGATGATTCGATCGTGCGTGGCACACAGCTCCGTGAGACGACAGAGTTCCTGTATCAGAGTGGAGCAAAAGAGGTGCATGTCCGCCCGGCATGTCCACCGCTTCTGTACGGATGTAAATATCTGAACTTCTCCCGTTCCAAATCAGACCTGGATCTGATCACAAGGAGAATCATCCGTGAGTGGGAAGGCGACAATGATATCAATGTACTGAGTGAATATGCGGATCCGAACAGTGACCGGTATGCAGCAATGCTGGAGGAAATCCGCAAGAGACAGAATTTCACGTCACTTCGTTATCATAGACTGGATGATCTGATCAAATCAATCGGGATTGATGCATGCCAGGTATGTACCTACTGCTTTAACGGTGTGGAATAACAGGTAAATGAAACTATAAAACAGGTGTCCACGGAAGTATATCTTAGTGATATATCCCAGTGGGCACCTGTTTTTGTATATACGATTCTGGTGTATACGGTGAGGTGGGATGGTGTACAAAGTATGCGGAGCGGCAGTTCCTTCTGCAAATCTGCGCTACAGCAGCAGATCATCTATTTTCACATAATCTCCCATCCGGTATGCTTCAATTGCATTTCCATTGATCACATAGAATTTTTCGTTTGCATACACGCCGCGGGTTCCAAGATAAGAATTACCGTTGACTTCCTCCTGCATCTGTACCTGGAAGCCCTGATCTTTATCGTAAGAAAGGATCACATACTGGTCTGCAGATCCGGAAAGCGGAAAGCCGATCAGATTCTTTTCCGGATCAACCAGTGCTGCACGGTAGTCAGAAAAAACATCCGAGTGATAGTACTGATCCAGTGTGTACTTGCTGACTTCCTTCACATCCGAAGGATCACTGATATCAAACATGGAGACCTTTACCCCGTTTGTAACTCCATTTTCATCGGTATCCATACCGATGCCAAGAAGCAGGTTATCACTGTAAAAATGCAGGTATTCCGAAAAGCCGGGAATTTTCAGCTTGCCAAGGATCTTCGGATTCTCCGGATCGGAAAAGTCTACGGAGAATAAAGGATCTGTCTGTTCATAAGTTACAAAGTAACCGGTATCGCCCAAAAATCTTGCGGAATAGATCTGTTCATTTTTGGCAAGATCCTCGATTTTACCGATTGTTTTCAAATCTGCATCCAGCACATAGACTGAATTGGACTGTGAAGAGCTTCCGACATTATGCGTAACCGTTGTCACCAGCCGCAACGTATTGTCATACTCATCAATGCTGAAGGAATCGTTCAGATATCCTTTTACTTTGCCCTGGGCAGAGCCGGAAAGTTTTCCTTTATTGTAAGACAGCTTGCGGAGGATCGTCTGATTCTTTGCCGCAAGATTATCTGCGAGGATACTGCTGTTCGTATATTCGTAAATGTAAATGTTGTTCTCACTCACATAGACTTCCCCATTCTCAGACATGATGGCTTTCTGGTCTGCTGCCTTCTCCGGATCGTCAGCGGAAACGGAGCTGACAACAAGGTACTGGTCTGCTGCATGGTTCGTCGGGAGATAGATATCCGACTGCTTCAGAAGATTGTCACCAACAAGCGGAACATAGGAAGGATAATCTTTTTTGGTGATCGTATCGTAAATATAATAGTCGCTGAATACATACAAGTATCCGTCTTTAAAACGTGAAGTGAGGTAGTAACCACTCTGATCCACGGTTCCGATGGATTTCGGATTGTTGATATCTGTCAGATCATAAGTCTGGATACGGGTACAGCTGCCACGGTACAAGGTTTTGCTGTCAGAATCAACCTTCGTGTTCTGCATGTTGCCAAGGACAAAAAGCTTCTGGTCACTCAGATAAAATTCGGATGCCTGAAAATTCTCATTCAGCGAAATGCCGGAAACAACCTTCATCTGATCGGACCGGATATCTACGATGGAAATCTCCTTGGAGTTCGCTTTCAGTGTATAAAGATAATTTCCATCCGTTTTTACAATGTCTGCTTCACCGACACCCTCTGTGCGGACGTTGGTATCGGAAAATGAAGTATCCACAGCCCGTGTAGAGGCTGTTGCCGAATCCGAAGACGAGCTGGAACTATCGGTGCGTGCACCACTGCCGGCTGTTTCATTTGAATACATGACAATTCCACTGTCAGTTGAATCGGTAGCATATAAAGAATCCAACTCATCCTGATAAGATTGCAGGTATGTGTAGATTTCATCATAATCGGTTGCCGTCTCTAAAGTATCGGAAGAGGCAAGCTTACCGGAGGATGTACCGATTGAAGAACTGCCTTTTGTGGAAGAAGTTGCTGAGTCTGAAGAAAGATTCTGCTGGCGGATGTGGGTGCCAATGCCGACAACCAGTACCAGTGCGGCAGCGATAAGTCCTCCGCGCATCCATTGACCGTGGGAAAATCCATGCTTTTTATGGATATGTCCGGAAGCCTGAGTGCTGTTATGCTCTTCCAGCCTTTTCATAATCTGATCCGGTGCAAGGCTTTCCGGAACAGGAGTTTTTTCCGTAGATTGTTTTATTTTATCCAGTATTTCTTTTTCGTGATCTGTCATATGAAACACCTCCTATTACTCTTTTATCCTACTCTTTCAGAAGCCAGCTCATCCTTTCGAGGGCACGCTTTCTGCGGGAGCGGACTGTATTCGGGTTCATCCTTAGCATTTTCCCGATCTCTTTACTGTTGTAACCGCCATAGACGGATAAGCCGATGATCAGCTGATCGTCTTCATCGAGAATAAGAAAAGCACGCTCGACATCTGTGCGGAGTCCGTCACAGTATGTGGCAGAAGCATGATCTTCTTTCAGCTCGGTCTCGGTCCGTTCACGGCTCTTTAACTTCCGGCGGCACACATTTGCCAGAATCTGAAAGATCCAGGAACGGAATGCTTCTTCTTTGCGTAATTTATGTATGTTCTCATAGGCGGAAAGAACGGCTTCACTGACGGCGTCTTCTGCATCCTGCGGATGATGCATCATGCAGAGCGCAAAACGATACAGATCCTGATAAACCGTCTTATATAATTCTTTAAATGCAATTGCATCGATCATAAAGTCCCTCCTCTCATAATAGGTTCTTTGTATATAAGAGTATAAAAAAGTTGGAAGTGTTGCAAAAAGGGACAGAAAAATTTCCGTCCCTTTTAAATCATATTATTGTCTGAGAAAAATTAACCTCTGTAATAGTTGATCAGACATCCTTTGAGGATGATCTCACGTTCTGCATCTGTCAGATCACCGAGCTTCAGATCAATCTCCTTCAGATCATCGCCTACGACATAAGCCTTGATCGTGGAAGCTTTATCTTCTACTGCTTTGCGGATATCCGGCACGAAGAGATAGTCACCGTTCCTGAAAGAAAGCTTTGTGTGTTCCTCTTCGGTAATAAACGGAAGCATGCCCCAGTTGATCAGGTTCGAGCGGTAACGTTTGGTTGCGTACTCATTCGCGATATTCGCCCAGCCGCCGAGAACCTTCTGGCAGGAAGCAGCCTGCTCACGGGCAGAACCATCACCAGGTTTGACCGCGAAAATGGTACTTCCGACACCGATATTTCCTTTGCCGACTTCCGGATAAGACTTCTGGATTGCTGCCATCACCGGTTTTAATTCATCCAGTACATCCAGTGGACAAGTACCTGCTTCAATCGCTTTCTGGGCTTTCTGGACCTCTTTCGCGCGTCCTACATAGGCAGGATCCTTTCTGGAAAGTGCAAATTCAGCAAGTCCAAGCGGGTTGGAACGATAAGAAGAAGTCTCGCCGGACGGGATCAGTTCGTCTGTCGTTGTAACCGGATCGTGGATCTCAGATACAACCTTCAGGATCAGATTCTCAGGAAGAGCGCTCATTGCCGGCCAGTCTTTGATGTTCGGTCCGAATTTGATCTCAACTGAAGGATCAGCAACGCCGTGGCTGTCAAATACACGGTTGGCGTAAATTCTGGAATCAAAGTGGTAAGTCGGGTTCTTGTATTCAATATCAAAATCTGTTGCCGGAGTAAGGAAACCTTTGTTTGCAGCAGTTGCGGCAATGGAACGTGCATCCATAAGGGCAACAGATGCGATCTGTCCACTCTGCAGCTTGCTTCCTTCACGGTTCGGGAAGTTACGGGTAGAGTGACGGATGGAAAATGCATTGTTTGCCGGAGTGTCCCCTGCACCGAAGCACGGTCCGCAGAAGGCTGTCTTCACGATCGTACCGGCTTCCATCAGGTCAGCAACCGCACCGTTTTTCACAAGCTCCATGTAGATTGGTGTACTTGCCGGGTAAACACTGAAGGTAAATTCATCTGATCCGATGTATTTGCCACGGATGATGTCTGCGGCAGCACAGATATTTTCAAAACCGCCACCGGCACAGCCTGCGATGATACCCTGATCGACATAAAGCTTACCATTTACAATCTTGTCCTGAAGAGAGTAATCCACAGCACCGTCCAGGCTTACCAGCGCGCGCTGCTCTACATCGTGGAGAACATCTGCAAGGTTGGCATTGACATCCTCGATGGTGTAGACATTGGACGGATGGAACGGCATGGCGATCATAGGCTTGATCTCGCTCAAATTGACGTATACAAGACCGTCATAGTAAGCGACTGCGCCAGGCTCCAGTTCCCTGAAGTCATCACTTCTTCCGTGGATATCGTAGAACTCTTTGATCTTGTCATCGGTTCTCCAGATAGAAGAAAGGCAGGTTGTCTCTGTCGTCATAACATCGATTCCGATACGGAAGTCTGCACTTAATTTGCCAACACCAGGTCCGACAAATTCCATGACCTTGTTATTGACATAGCCATTGCCGAAGGTTGCGCCGATGATCGCAAGGGCAACGTCCTGCGGTCCGACACCTTTCACCGGTTCGCCGTCCAGATAGATTCCGACAACGCCCGGCATCTTGATATCATAAGTCTTGTTCAGAAGCTGTTTTACAAGTTCCGGTCCGCCCTCTCCCATTGCCATGGTACCGAGTGCACCATAACGGGTGTGGCTGTCAGAACCAAGGATCATCTTGCCGCCGCCTGCGAGCATTTCACGGGCAAACTGGTGGATAACGGCCTGATGAGGCGGAACATAGACACCGCCGTACTTCTTCGCACAGGTCAGTCCAAACATGTGGTCATCTTCATTGATCGTACCGCCGACTGCACACAGAGAGTTATGGCAGTTGGTCAGAACATAAGGGATCGGGAATTTCTCCAGTCCGGATGCTCTTGCAGTCTGGATGATTCCGACAAAGGTAATGTCGTGCGAAGTCAGCTTGTCAAATTTGATCTGAAGCTGCTGCATATTACCGGAAGTATTATGCGCACTTAAGATTCCATAAGCCATTGTCTCTTTTGCAGCAGCTTCTTTCGTTGTCTCAATACCTGTCTTGCTTTTTACGGCAGCAAGTGCATCGGGTGCATCTGCAATTACCTCAGTACCGTGTAAAAGATAAGCACCGCCTTTGTATAATTTCACCATATCATGTCCTCCTATTTTCTGTTTTCTATGAATTTCATGTGGTCTGCGACCATCAGAGCAATCTTAAATGTCAGGGCGTCCTCAAAGACTCTGACATCCAGCCCGGTCTGCTTTTGGATCTTCTCCAGCCGGTAGACGAGCGTATTCCGGTGGACGAAAAGCTGTCTCGCTGTCTCCGAAATATTCAGGCTGTTTTCAAAAAATTTATCAACTGTGGATAAGGTTTCTTCGTCAAACTGATCAACGGTATTTCCGGCAAATACTTCTTCCAGGAACATCTCGCATAAGGAAACGGGAAGCTGGTGGATCAGCCGTCCGATACCGAGTTCGCGGTAGGATAAAATATTGCGTTCCGGATAGAAGATACGTCCCACATCCAGAGCCATGCCTGCTTCTTTGTAAGACTGTGAGACTTCTTTGAGTTCGGGAATGATGGTTCCGAAGGAAAGCCGGACATTGACCATAGCTTCGGTGTTGATCGCATTCACCAGCATATCGGCAGTCGAACGGATCGTATCATAATCATCTGTACTGTCAAGGGACTTGATCAGAATAATATGCCCCTCATCTACGGCAGTAACAAAATCACCGGTTCCCGAGGAATAAATCCCACGGATCATATCCAGGACAATCGTGTCATCCGGATTCTTTGGTTCGATTAGATAGACGACTCTGCGCTGCTCAACTGTAATACCAAGCTTTTTCGCCTGATTGTAGATATCTACGAGAAGCAGGTTATCCAGGAGCAGGTTCTGGATAAAACGGTTACGGTCAAGACGTTCGCTTCCGGATCTTAAAAGGCTCTCCAGCTGGCAGACACTTAAGCGTCCGCTGGTATGCACATCAATCTCATTATTGTGCTCGATCACGAAAATATAAGTCAGTTCATCATCATCATAAACCGGGAACAGACCATAGCATTCATCCAGGTGCTCCTCCGATACGCCGGTAACCTCCAGCTCTTTTAAAAATGAGCAGACAGCTTTTTTTACTGCAGGCTTCTCCTTACCTACAGCTGCAAGCATCACTCCGTCTGTGTTCCAGATGGAACAGTTACACTCGATGATATCCCCTATTTCATTGATTGTTCTCTGTAAAATCTGGTTGGATAACAATCCATTCACCTCTCCATTCTTTTCAATATATGACAAATGGGAGAATTGTGAAATTCCCCCATCTTCTTCTGACAATACAATCTGATATTATTTTAGCAAATGTTTCACACTTTAGCAAGCTAAAATGAAAAACGTTCTCTCTTATTCGTCATCGTCATCGCATCTGTCAAGCATGGCAGCAACGATTTCAAGAATCACAGCAAGACCGATGATGGATGCGGCAGCAATCTTTCCGGCAGCGCCGGTTGCAGTCTGGGCGATGCCGCCGACAACCGGAACAGAAAGCTTTACTTTTCCGATGTAGTTGTTGTAAGGGATCGGATTCATATCTTTTTCCTCATTGGCATCCCCTTTGGTGATAAACTGTCCCATCGCCGGGCTGTTGGATACTACGCGGTGGGTGATGATCGAGCCGTCTGCATTGTTGCTGTAAAAAGCAATGACATCATCTTTGACGATCGTGTCTGGTTCTTCATACCGGACATAGACCAGGCTTCCCGTCGGAATCGCCGGTTCCATGCTCCCACTGATCACGGTGTATATCTGAAAACCAAAAGCTTTCGGAAGCGTCAGCGGAATACAGGCAAGAATCAGTACTGTCAGTAAAACAGTGCCCAGTGCACTGCAAAATGCAGCCACTGGGCTTTTCTTTTTCTTCGTTCTCTTCAAAAAAGACTTCTCCTTTAGTGCCGCGCTTTCTTTATTTTGCACGTTTTTTCAAGAATACGATCAGTCCTGCGAGAGCTGCTACCGCAACAACGATAATGCCGATCCCTGCTGCGATCGGAGTCTTGCTCGTCTTGTCTTTCGCATCGATATTTCCTTTTGGAGTGTCTTCATCATCCAGATCTACCAGAGACTTTGGTGTCTGTTCATCCGGTGCGGTGGTCGTATCGTCTGTCGTATCCTGAGAATTGTCTGCATTCGTTGTACCACCGGCAGTACCGCCTGTTGTAGTACCACCCGCTGTAGTGCCACCTGCTGTAGTACCTGTACCAGTACCGGCGGCTGCACCTGTTGTACCGGCAGCTCCGGTTGTACCTGCTGCACCGGCAGGAGTTGCGGTTCCAGGAACTGTTGTTGTGACGGTAGTTGTTGTCTCAACGATACGGTCTGTAGCTCCCGGTGTGTAGGTAAACGTAAATACATTCTCAGATTCATTATCACTCAAAGTCTTTGTAAGTGCAAGAGCATCCGGAATATAATTTTCAACGTAACGGTAAGCAACGACCGGCTTGTCGCCGATGTTTCCGTAGAAGGTCTGGCTCTCTGCCAGTGATTTACCGGATGCATCCTGATAATTTACGGTATAGGCAACCATGTTGCCTTTGATTCCGTAAGCGACTACATAGTCAGTATCTTTATCAACGGTAAAGGAAGGAGCCGCAAGTGCTTCGTCATTGTCACGTCCGCTGAGACGGATTCCTTTGACATAATACTTGTCGTCTGTTACCTGGATGTCATTCAGATTGAAAGTAACGGTAGAACCGGAAGCAATGTCTGCCTGCTCGATCTTGTTCTGTCCGTTAATTGTTCCTTTGTTACCTGCGGATAATGTTACCTTGTAGGTATACGGTGTAGTATCATCTGCCATAACGCTCATTGTGGATGCACCGAGTGTCATGGATACAGTCAGAAGAGAAACCAGTAATCTTTTCCATTTTTTCATCTGCTTACTCTCCTTTCTGTCTGCGTCTTTTTGTGTTCTTATTGAGTGTGTAGATACCATATGCAAGAAGGATCAGTCCACTGATGAGTGCAAGCACACAGAAGAGAAGAACTCTTGCGGTATCACCGGTCTTAACGGTGATGGTTGTCTTAACAATCTTATTCTTGGTGATGGTTTTGCCGGCTGAAACCTTTTCTACTGCAAAGTTCATGCGGAGCTTTGCGAGTGTGAGCTGATAACCGTTGCCCTGTGTCTCACCTTCAACACCGACGGTAAGGTGTACCGTTCCGGTATTATTGGAAGCAAGTCTTCCGAGGTAGAAATATTCTTGGGTTGAGTTATCGATCTGCTTCAGACCTTCTCCGGCTTTGGAAGCGCCTTCCCCTCCGACAGTTGTACTGTCATAGAGTACCTTTTCGGCATTATCACTTCCAACATAGGTCAGCTTGTATTCGTAAGCACCACCTTCTGCGGAAGACTGTGCATCCTCCAGCGTCTGGATCACTTCGTTGGTCATGTACCAATCGGTATCCGTACTGTCGGAGTTCTTAAGCTGAACCTTGAGCTCGATGCTGTCGCCCGGCTGGATATTTGCTAGCTCGTCAGTCACATCGGAGCTTTTAAAATTACTTTCCATCTTGCCGCCGGTGAAATTAACCTGCCATCCGTCGGCTCCCTGATAATCCTTTGCAAATGCAGTTGTGTGTACCCCTGCTGCCATTATCACTGTCATGGCGAGGCACAAAATTTTCTTTTTCATACTCTGTACCTCCCTACTGTAAGCTCATTGTTGTTTCGTCGTCTGATACATTCACGTCCACGCCCCAGGCACTCTTGATCGCGTCCTTTGCGTTGTGTGTCTGAACTGCATCCACCTCTGCGTCAATGTGGAAGGTGTAGCCATTGTACTTGTAAGTATAAGTGATGGTTTTACCTTTTTCAGATTCGGTTACATGTTTTGTTACATCCGATGCAATCGAAGGATTGATTCGGAGTGTATCCGATAATGCCGGTGTGATATCTCCGGCTGCAACTGCCTTGGTATAATAAAGAACGGTACGCTCTTTCGTGGACTGTGCATCTGCAACCTGCCATCCGTTGTCTGTGAGGAAGTTCAGCTCGATCAGATCCGGTGAAAGTTCGGTGTTCTTTTTACCTTCTTCGTCCTGCCAGCTCTTTGTGATGATCACACGTACAAAGGTGTCGATTGTACCGCTGTTCTTGACGCTGATTGCTTCGTTATATTTCTTGCCGGGTGTAAATGTCTCATCCTTTCCAAGAAGGTTTGTGAGAAGTGTACCCTCTGAGGTTCCCTTCCATTCATTGTTCGATACATAATCCCGGCTGCTGACTACTTTGTCATTTTCCAGAAGAGATACGCCGATACTCTGCATATTCATCTGTGCGGAATAATTCTCACTGTAGTAAGTGAGTGCGGCGCGTGTACTGCCGACAGTGCTTCCAACCAGCAGGAGTGCTGCGGCTGTCAGGACCAGGGCAGGTTTCTTTGGAAATGATTTCTTTTTCTTTTTCATTCTCATTACCTCCTACTCTGTCGTCTGTGTGCTGTCGTCTTTGATTACGTGATTCCAGTCGGCGTATGGTGTACCATCTTCCTTGTAAAGAACCGGTGTGCATTCCTGGATGACTACGATATTGAATTCTTCCGGTTTATCATCCCCTGTCGGAAATGTGTAAGAGATATTGAGTTCCGGTGTGGTTTCGCCTGCCGGAAGAACATCTTTATAGTACCAGTAGCCATCTTTTCGGTCTTCCCATCCGCCATTTGGAGCAGTATAGGTAAGTTCCATTGGGGCAAATGCTTTTACTCTTACGAAGCAATCATAATCACCGGTATTTGTAATGGTGACGTGCTTGCCATCTTTATCGACTGTTTCGTTAGGGATGGTTTCGGTAAATCCCATATTCATCGTCACACCGCCACCGGCTGT
>SKET01001780.1_pt1 | contig 14064 bp, 13 predicted proteins | sample 4841461 | NCBI WGS metagenome assembly SKET01 (sample SAMN11008802, study PRJNA524170) | human gut metagenome | biome: Human fecal sample; material: Feces; isolation source: fecal sample from pouch patient p5 | host: Homo sapiens | place: Israel: Tel-Aviv | collected 2014-02-13
CTAATAATCTAAACTAATTACTTTTATCCATTCTACTGTATTCAAAAGGAGGTTTCCCATGCCCTACGTCAACATCAAAATCACCCGTGAAGGCACTACTGCCGAGCAGAAAGCAGAACTCATCAAAGGAGCCACGGAACTTCTCGCCCGCGTATTGAACAAAAATCCGAAGACCACGGTCGTCACCATTGAAGAAGTAGACATGGACAGCTGGGGAATCGGCGGCGATCCTGTGGAAATCGCCAGAGAAAAAGGGGAAGCCCAAGACGCCAAAATAGCCCGGCTGGAAGCCGACAAAGAAGAGCAGGAAAAAGAATTGGAAAACCTGAAAAAGCTTCTCCTTCAGGACGGCAAAAAAGAAAACATCCCTCCGCTGCCGGAAGAAGAAACAACAGAAGAAATACCGGTTTTCATGCTGAACAATAACGCACTCAAACTGAAAAAGGAAAAGAAAACAAAAAAGAGTAAATCAAAAAACAAAAAATAGTCCCCTCATCCAACAAATATATGAAACGGTTTTCAGATAAAATTGTATCCGGAAACCGTTTTTGCGTTAAAATTTATATTCCACTATACTCTAAGTAAACGCTCTCAGAAAACGTCAGCATACAGACATCAATATCCGCTCACCTCCGGAATCTGCCTACTGTCATTTCTTTTTTAAGGAGCCTTTATGCATATAGATATTTCTTCCCGTTTCAATTATGGACGGCTTTTCCGTTTCGTCCTGCCCTCCGTGGTAATGATGATCTTTATTTCCACCTACACCATGGTCGATGGATTTTTCGTATCGAACTATGTGGGCAAAACGGCATTCACCGCGGTCAACCTGATTTTTCCCGCCATCATGGTTTTCGCCTGTGTCGGATTCATGTTCGGCTCAGGCGGCAGCGCCCTTGTGGCAAAGACCATGGGTGAGGGGCAGACAGAAAAAGCGAACCGCCTTTTTTCTCTTATCGTCCTTTCCGCTTTCGCCGGGGGCATATTGCTTTCCGCCCTGGGTTACTTTCTTATGCCCTTTCTTGCCTCCGCCATGGGTGCAACCGGTGAAGTGCTTGCATGCAGTGTCTTTTACGGCCGCACACTTCTTCTTTCTCTCCCCATGTTTGTCCTCCAGCGGGTATTCCAATCGTTCATGGTCACCGCCGGAAAACCTTCTCTCGGTCTTTGCATGACGATCCTCTCCGGTGTGACGAATATCGGTCTCGACGCCCTTTTCATTCTTGTTTTCAAATGGGGCCTCTTAGGCGCCGGCCTCGCCACAGTGCTTTGTGAATACGCAGGCGGTCTTTTCCCTCTGATTTACTTCTTTAAAAGAAATACATCTTCTCTTCAGCTGGTGAAACCGGAATGGGACGGCCCTGCGCTTTGGAAGACCTGTACAAACGGCTCTTCGGAACTGCTCACAAATATTTCCATGTCCTTCGTTTCCATGCTCTACAATTATCAGCTGATCTCCATCGCCGGAACGGACGGGGTCGCCGCCTTCGGCGTGATCATGTATTTGGGCTTCTTTTTTGAAGCGATTTACATCGGCTATTCCATGGGAACCGCGCCCATCGTAAGCTACAATTACGGTGCCCGCCGCGATGATGAACTGCGGAGCATTTTCAGAAAGAGCCTCACTGTCATTGCCGGTGCCGGTCTCTTCCTCACCACCTCCGCATACCTCGCCGCTCCTGTACTGGCAAATATTTTTGTCGGCTACGATGAAACTTTAGCCACGCTCACCGTCCGGGGTTTCCGATTCTTTTCCTTCTCTTTCCTCCTGAACGGTTTCTGCATGTACGGCTCGGCGTTCTTCACGGCACTGAACAACGGTTTCATCTCTTCAGTAATCTCTCTCCTCCAGTCCGTTGTTTTTCAAATCATCGCCGTTATAGCACTTCCGCTGTGGCTCGGCACGGACGGTATCTGGCTTTCCGTTTCCATCGCCAAGCTGCTCGCATTTTTCGTGACAGTTTCCTTCTGGATCAGCTGCCGCAAAGAATATCATTACGCCTAAAGAAACAGAGTACAAAAAAGCATTTCTCCGAGACGGAAAGAGAAATGCTTTTTTGTACTCTGTATTTTCAATATTACCAAATTTGGCCTCTGGAATAAGTTGCAGCCACGCATTGAGAAAAAAACCGGATTTCTCCGGATAAAAAGAGTATCAGACAGTTCATCCGGTGTCTTAATCTGAAACATAAAATTTTATGTAAAATTATTATTTTTATAATCTCAAACTATCTTCATCTAGCAAAAAATTTCGAAGGCCAATCGTAATAATTCCATTCTCATCACGACGAACTTTAATATTATCTCCTACGACGACAATTTTCCGAAATGAGTCCGGGATATGCAGAAGACTGCGTTGTTCCTGATCCACTTTATCTGCTGTCGGAAGTGTAAACGCAGATTGGATGTAATGTTTCTCGCTTCCTTTTGTAGCGACAAAATCCACCTCCAGCTGCTTCTTTCCGCGTTTCCCCTCCCCATTAACCCCGTAGTATTCCACAACACCGACATCTACATGATATCCACGAATCCGAAGTTCATTGTAGATAATGTTCTCCATAAGATGTGTTTGTTCCACCTGCCGGAACCCCAACCTCGCATTTCTCAGCCCCACATCCTCAAAATAATACTTAGACGGCGATCCGATGTACTTTTTACCTTTGATGTCATACCGCACAGCCTTGCTGATCAGGAATGAATCAATCAGATAATCAATATAATTCTTGATTGTCTTATCGCTGATTGTTTTTCCCTTTACGCTTTTGAACGTTCGCACAAGCTTACTTTGATTGGTATAGCTGCCAATCGCGGATGCAAGGATGTCCACCAGTTCATCCAATTCCACCTTATTCCGAACATCATGACGTTCAACAATATCCGAGATATAGACCTTTTGGAACAAGGAGTTCAGATACGCTGCTTTATCTTCCGGCTCTGCCATAGTTAGAATCAGCGGCATTCCTCCATAGATAAGATAATCGTCCCATGCCTCATCCACAGATCCCTGATATGCCGGCACATATTCGGAAAAACTCAACGGATATACATGAATTTCATCGCCGCGCCCGCGAAATTGGGTAATCACATCGGAAGAAAGAAATTTAGAGTTGCTTCCGGTTACATAAACATCCGCATTGCGGATATGAAGCAAACTATTCAAAACGTCCTCAAATTCGTTTAAATACTGCACTTCATCGAGAATAATATAATAATCTTCCTTATCCCGGATGTTTTCCTTAATAAATCGGAGCATGGCATCAGGGTCACGCAAAGCTTTATTGCTGCGATCATCTAAAGCTACTTCAATAATATGATTTTCCGGTACACCGCTATCCAGCAGATGCTTATGGAACAAATAAAAGAGCAGATAAGACTTCCCGCACCTTCTCACACCTGTTATCACTTTTATCAGGCCGTTTTTCTTTTTACGAATTAATTTATCCAAGTAAATGGCACGTCTGATTTCCATATACATCTCCTATTCCGAAATAAGTTGTATATGCACCTTATTTCGGAATATATTGTACCCGGTTTTCATGGATACCGTCAAGATAAACTGCAGAGCATTTTCAGAAAGAGCTTCACGGTCATCGCCGGTGCCGGCCTTTTCCTCACAACCTCCGCATACTTTGCCGCTCCTGTACTGGCAGATATTTTTGTCGGCTATGATAAAACTTTAGCCACGCTCACCGTCCGGGGTTTCCGATTCTTTTCCTTCTCTTTCCTACTGAACGGTTTCTGCATGTACGGCTCGGCGTTCTTCACGGCGCTGAACAACGGTTTCATCTCTTCAGTAATCTCTCTCCTCCAGTCCGTTGTTTTTCAAATCATCGCCGTTATAGCACTTCCGCTATGGCTCGGCACGGACGGCATCTGGCTTTCCGTTTCCATCGCCAAGCTGCTGGCATTTTTCGTGACAGTTTCCTTCTGGATCAGCTGCCGCAAAGAATATCATTACGCCTAAAGAAATATTCTTTTTTCAGCCAGGGCATCCTTGAATACGTGATCCTGAATCGCTTTGCGTGGGAGATGCATCTTCCATTGTCAGATGAGATTTAAGCCACCGGCTCCAACGCATGGTAAAGTGATTGGCATGATTTTCCTGTACATACTGATAGAACTTTGCAATCATAGCTGCTTTCTCATGATAATAAGCGGCTTTCCATTGATTCGGTTTCGGCTTATCCATTTCATAAGCAATGTAATTTCCGCCAAGAAGATATTGGCGCGAGAGAATATCCTCCAGTGATATATCAGGATTTTTTATCATATCATACATGGCCATATAAATTGTAGTACGTCCTTTGCCCGCCCGGCAGTGGAAGTGCAGCCATGCATGATCGGGCAGTGTGCGTATGAAGGAGATGAAGTCATCAATGTTTTCAGGCGATGGCCAGATATGATCCGTTGCCGCAATGCGGTAATAATACAGACCATTTTGTTCCACCAGCTGCCTTTCACTCATGACCGAACTAATCTTCATAGGTTTAGGATCAATCGGCCCCTTCCCTTCATCGAGCATCATCACAATGAGGTTTTTCCCCTTGGCTGCACACAAACGCCTCATCTCATCTTTTAAAACATCAGTTTTGTTCTTCCCGATGTTGCCCCAATCGCGCGCGCCGAACCAGCTGACGGCATTCCCATTAAATATACCATGCGTTTCTTGCCGTAGATCCACAATATAAATTGGCCCGTTCGCCTGCTTCTTGAGTACGGAAACCAGCTTCTTAAACTCTCCGACAGAGAACTCCGCGCTGCCGGATATGTTCAGACAATCCAACCCCTTGCGAGAGGGGGTCATCGTAAATCCATTGCCTGTTTTCTTGACATCCACATCAGAGCGGAACACAGAATTCGCAGTACGAAATCTGCGCGGCAATTGATCCCTGTCTTTTGCATCGAGACGCCAGATATAGCCATCGTACTTTGTACGACCGGTTGCAGAAACATCCGTATGATCCGGTGCTTGCTGCAGAGAAACGCCACTTATTTCAGGTTCCGCTTCTCGGGCATTCCCTGATAATGGCATGCTGCCAAGTATTATTGCAGCCGTTATTGAGAATAGTATTTTCTTTTTAAGATGCAGCATGAGTGATACACTTTCCCATGTAAAAAATAATTATAAATGGACAAATGAAAAAGCTACGGGGTCTACAGACGTATAAATCCATAGCTTTTTCTTATGAGCAAATTCCTCTGACACATTTTATCATCTACCGTTTTCCTTTCTCCTTTTTGAACACACTGCCGTCTGTGAGTTTTTTTGGAAAAGTCTATGATTTTCTCTGTATTTCCTGCTGATGAAATCCGGTCACAGAAAAAACAACAGGATGATATCTACTTCACTGAAGCCGCCGCGATGCGGTCAGCCGCTTTTTTCACCATTTCATTGGCGGAGTCCGTTGTCAGGACGGAAAAAAGACGGTACTTATCGCCGTACTTCATCACATAGCCTTTTCCGTAAACGGGAACGGCAAATCCATCAACGAAGAAAACGGCACGCACGCCGCTTGTATAAATACGGGGTCTGTCCTGTGCGCGGTGGATCTGCTCCACATTCAGGAAACTGACACCAAGCATGTTGAACGGAATCTTGGGATCCGTCTCAGGCTTTTCATTGATCCGCTTCACCATTTCCAGAAACATACCATTCAATACGTTTTCCATGCCCAAAAGAGCCACGTTGCAGCCATACAGTTCGGAAACCGATTTTCCCGACAGACGGGGCGCGTCAAAAGCGTCTTTCATGGCCTCTTTACCGACTACAGGAGCAAATTCGCAGTTCATGACGAAAGCGGGCACGCTGTTTCCTTCTTCCGTCACGGTAAGCAGTCCGAATTCTCCATCCTTCCCAAGAGGAGTAAAATCAGTATTCTTCGGAAGCTTCACTTTTTGAAAGAAAGATTTCGCCTCTTCCTGCACAATGCCATTCCATACAGCGGAAACGATATTATCATCTTTAGGAATATTTATGCTTGAAATCGGCGGAAAGCCTGCCATGTTTCCCATATTGTCCGTCATATCGGCAGCTCCCGCACACGTTGTCGTCATGGCACAAAGAATCGAAGCCGCCAGCATTATTTTCATCTTCATCATTTCATCTCCCGTGCCGCTTTTTCCACATAAGGCACAAAGTATGCCCCTGATTTCTGATCGCCTGCAAAGAGTGTGTATGTCGTACTGTCACCGTCTTCCAAAATGAGCCCTTCCGCAAAAAAGGGGATCAGGCAGCCGCCAGTGTATAATCCGGCTTTCACCTTTGCCAGGCGGTACGCTTTCCCTCCGCGAGATTTCTTTTCTTTCCAGCGGGCCTCACCGCTCACATACAGACGGATTCCCTTTTTTGCCAGAAATTGTTTATACGGCTCTCCGATTTCAGCTTCTTTCCACATTTTGCCTGCAAACGGTATGGCAGCGTTCTTTTTATCAGATACTGCCTGTTTCGCTGCAGTGCTGCCCGCCGTGCCCGTCATTTCTTTCCCCATCAATTTCACAAAGGGCAGTAAACTATCCTTCTCTTTCCCCGGATTCTTATGATCCACGGAAAAGGAGATTACAAGGGATTCATAAAAAGCTTCCGGCGTGTTTGCGCGAAGCTGGTATATTCGCAGTTCTTTCCAGGCTTTCGCCGCCAGACGGGATACATGCGGTGCCAGTTTGGACGTCAGGTAAACAGATGTCGGGCTGTCAGCACCGCCGATAATGCCGATAGCAGCTGCCTGCGGTTTCGACTCCTTTTCAACTGCTTCATGTTCCGCCCAGTTTTTCATCTGCTTTCCAAAGTACGTCTGTCTCCCGTCAAGAACATCGACAGTATCTCCAAAATCCAGCACGTGTCCTTTCGGAAGAGTGAGTGTATCTGCCGAAGCGGATAAAGTGAGTAAAGCGGCCATGCCGAGCGCTGCGCATATTGTTTTCATAGTGACCTCGTTCCTTTTATATTTCTTTAATTATAGCAGAAACGGACGTCTGTTATTCTATTATTTTACTTTTCTTTATTGTGTCTTTTACAACGAAATGTCCGGATGGGTGAAGCAAAAGATCTCGTATAGAATCCCTATCACCGAAGGTCTGCAGATAATCCCTGACTGACAGGCTTTTTAAATTCATTTTTGATCCGGCTTTCGGCATATGCTATTGTGCCGGATTTTTTGTATCCGCACTCAACTCCCTTATGATTCTACACTTGTCTTTCGCAGCGCAAACATAGCATAAGAAGAAACACTTTACAATTTCCATACCGATAGCTTTGTCCTGAATCGTTTCACCGATTTGCAACATACAAAAAGATCAGAACGCTGTATCCAAAGACAAATACGTCTGACCTTTTATCACTGCATAGTTTATATCCTATGACCTATAAATAAACAGATTCCCTATCCCACAGTCCGGGTTCTCTCCGTCCTAAAATTACAACCCCTGCTTGAAAAATTTCCTGAAAGCAGATACCTCCGCATGGGACTGCGTGACAGATACGGCATACTTGCTACCGCGTTTGATTCCCGGTTCATAAGTAATCGGTTCAAACTGGAACGTAACATCCGGCTTGGATGCGGTGCAGTACCCCACCAGGGTGGACTTAATCTGTCCGCCATTCTCTTTATTGAACACAACCGGCTCCTCATGCCCTTTCAGCTCCGCGTCCACAGGCACTACGACTACTTCTCCCGGTTTATATCCTACGATGAAATTACTGTGCGTCGTGACTTTAACAACGACTGCATCCGTAAAATCCTCCATATGGCAGTATATCAGCGTATACTGATCCCCTTCCGGCACACACTCGTTGAAAAGCTCTCTCATCCTCGCCTTATTTCTTGCATTTTCCTCATCTGTTGCACCGGTCAGAAGCTTCTTAACGATATCCATCAATCCCATAACAATCTCCTCGTCTAAAACAATATAAATTTAATTACACTTCACAAATGCTATTTTACCATATATGACAATACCGGAAGAACAATATGTAAATTTACTGACCTTGTAGCCAAAAATAACGCGAGATCATTAATACGATAATTTCCACCCAAATATATTCAATTGGGAACGGAAAATTATTCGCCGTCAGCACGAACATAAAATGTGCTTCTTCCTGATCCTTTTCTGATGATAATCCCTTCATCAGTAAGCTTCTTTAACGCTGCAAGCGCAGAAGACCTCCCTATACTTGGACAATAATACACAACATCTGCCCCGGTAAATTTTCCAATCTTTTCTTCAACATATTTTTTTACGATGTCATAAGCCGTACTGACGTTACCGTTTTCGTCCATCAAACCGACTCTCTCCTCAAATTCCGTATAGCAAGCCAGCACTGTCTGCAACATGTATCTGATAAAAGGCGTCGGATCATTTTTTTCTTCATGCCATCCTGCATCAGCTTCTTGAAGAGTATCGTAGTATCGATCCTTGGTTTTTTCTATCTGTTTTTCAATACTGATGTATTTTCCTACACTATATCCATTCTTATACAGAAGAAGCAGCATGAGTAATCTGCTCATTCTTCCATTTCCGTCATTAAAAGGATGGATGCAAAGGAAGTCACAAATAAATATCGGAATCAGAATCAGAGAATCTATTTTTTCATTTGCTTCCGCCTGTTCATAGGCATTACAAAGATTCTCTACCGCATCCGGTGTGTCATATGGCGCAACAGGTATAAATCGTGTGATTACCGTTCCATCCGGTTTTGTTTCATTAATATAATTCTGAACATTTTTAAAATGTCCTCCATAAAAGGCTCCGGCTCTCTTTAAAAGATCCCGATGAAGCTGCAGGATATAGGAAGATCTGATGGGAATATATTCATTACTCTCATGAATTGTATGCAATACATCTCTATACCCCATAATCTCATCTTCATTACGATTACGGGGTACCGTCTTTTCTTCAAATAACTGCTTCATTCGGGTACTTGTTGTAATAATCCCCTCTATTTTATTAGAGCTTTCTGTACTCTGTATTTTTGCAATTTCAACCAGGCGGTCCAATTCTGCCGGCTTTGGTTTCCGGCGTACGAATAAATCCTGTCGCCCTTTATACTCATGTATCTTTGCAACAAGATTTAATATATCGTTATCCCATGCTTTATCTGCGAGCTTACCGTAATCAAACGACCTCATAAGAACTCCTTTCGTCCAATTATAATTGATTTTGGACGAAACATCAAATGTCCGGATGAAAACTGCTGTCCTCATAAGTTAATGGGTAGTGGTTACATGTCCTTACAATTTGTTTTCCATTTTTTACGCCTGTAATTTCCTGCATATATTTCGAAGATCACAATCCCCAGCGCAAACAATAAAAAGATACGGTAATCCATTCCATATTTTACAGTTGCCTTGAATTGAACTTCCCCCGGAAACCGCCTGCATTTGTTTCTAATCGATCATTTCTCTAATTCTGTCGGTGCGTTTTTTACTTGAGGCTGACAGCAGTTCACCCAATACATTTTTTATCAGTGATTTCAAATACTGGGTTATTTACAAGCTGAGTATCGCCTAAATCATCAAAATAATAATATTTTCCATCTTTAGTCCAAATGGAACCGGCTGTACCAAAACCAACATCCTTTATTTTTTCCCAACCGTATTTCTTATCAAAATAAACTACTTGCGTATTCCTTGCATGCAATATCTTTGGATGATTTTTAGCGTACCTAAACTCTTGAAAAGAGCTTAAAAAATACATGTTGTCTTCATCGCAAAACACATTATCAGTTAAATGCTCCGGTTTTTCTTTAAAGCAATTACTTCCTGTTCTTTTCTGTTTATTAGTTTCTTCGTTATAGAAATATATTCCATCATCAGCCGCAAAAAGCACATTATAAATGTGCGAACTGTTATTTCCGATTACTTCATAGGGCGCAGACTTTTCATTAAACCTGTACGTGCCATTAAAAATGTCTCCATTCTTTCTGATAACGTATAATAAGTATGACCGCTAATAACCACGATAATTGTGCAGCATATCAGACAATTCATCATTTTTCTTAATAAAATCAATTAAATATTTTTCTGTAATTATAAACTGCTCACCTGTGCTTTTAACTTTAGTTGCTATAACCTGCTCACCATCAGGTGATGTTACTCTAAAACCATGAATAATACGATTACGCATCTCAACAATTTCACCAAACCTTTTAGCAATCGCCGGATTTGAATTTGCAATAGTTTTTGCAATGGGTTGCATAAGTCTTCCTGATTCTTTATCAATCAGTTCATACCACGAATACGAACTATCCGTATCGAGAATATTCTCGATTATAAACCCATTATTTGAACTAAACACAGACAGCGCCGTGCCCAGTAACAATCTATAACTTTCTGAAGGCAAAGATTGCCTTGTACGTACCATATCATACATAATCACACCGCCTCTTCTAATCCTTGGTTGTTAATATATACTAGATACTGTTCATACTTTCTCAGCATCATGTTCTTTGCATACCCCTCCATGTGCTCTGAAATCTGCCTTGTGGTTAAACCTTTAGCATACATACTGATGATCTTGTCATCTATACCGGAAATGTCCTTTTGCCGATTTTTTACTATCTGTGGCTCAAATGTGCTATTTCTATCTTTGGAAACATCTACCTCAAATTCACCGTATTTGCTTCGGACGTTTTTTGTTTTTGATCCATTACGACAGTTTTCTGAATGGGAGCGTGCAGACTTCGGATAGCCAAGATGGTCTGTCATCTCAGATTCCGTCATAGACCTGATAGTACCCCCAAGAAGATCTTTGAGTGCATCCTGAATATCTTTTACGGTCTTTATTTCATACTCATCCATCAGTGCGGAGATGATGTTTCTCTTTCCTTCTGTCAAAGGACCTGCATGATAAACCTCTTTTTTCTTGCGTTCCATAATTAATCCTCCTATAGTTCACTACTAATCTGATACTACCATAGGAGGCTTATTTATTCATATTTACAAACTTTTTCTTACATACTCATTACTTTTCAATAGACATATCTTTCCCATAGAAAGAATAGTCTATTGACAAACCATCTTTACAAAATCCTTAATTTCCTTATATACGTCATCATCTAAATCCGGAAATTTTTCAAGAACAGTATTAGTCCATTCCGGTCCATGTCCTCCAACATCTTTTATAAAACATTCAAGTTCTCCCACCGGAACAATAAAAATACCCTCTTTTTTTAGTACACTGTCCATTTTCTTATATTCCTGAGTAGAATCTCCGGCTGAAAGTGCCGAAACACCTCTTTTTTTTATTTCATCCCATTTAGAAATAGTACTAATTGATGTCTTTATTTCTTTAATTTCATTATTTGATAAATATTCTTTGTTTGTTTGTTTACATATTTTTTCAATGCAAGCTTTTACGTCATTTTTATGAATTCTCTCCTTCGGACTATGAAGATTAGACACTATCATATTATATGATTTTTTTACACTATCCCACTCTATATTAAATGCCTCTAGTATTTCTTTGAACACATTTTCATCATTTAAAACATCCATATCAGGAATTAATTTTACACAAACATCAAGTGATCGAAGTGATTTAGCAATTTTCGCCATCCTATGTTTTCCACCGCAGTGAATAAATAATGTTTCAGAATATCTTCCTTGTGATTGCTTAATTCTATTATCAATAACTGAATACATCTTACAGTCAGAGTCACTCTCACACAATATTACTTCTTTATGAAATAAACTTGTCATAATATTAGAATATTTTAACAGCGGATCATTCCATACAGAACTAACTCTTTCATTTGCTAATACCGAAAATTTATTATCATTATCATCCCTTGTAACTCTAATTATCTTTACTCTTTCTGGACACACATCTAAAAGCCCCTTAATTATCTCTTCACTATGCGTTGAAATAAACGCTTGCTGATTAATACGCAAAGTTTTTCCAATTATTCTTCCCATAATATTAGCCTGTGGCGGATGCAAAAAAGATTCTGGTTCATCAATAAGATATGTGCAATAATGATCAATCATCAAATATAGTAAAATTCCTGTAAAGCTTTTTATACCATCACCCTGATTTTGAACTTGTTCATATGTATCTAGTACCTTTGCATACTCTTCTTGACGTTCTTGTTCATCCGCAAACTCTTCTTTATTAAAATTCACCGCATTACCAATACACAAGGGTATATTTCCACCGTTTAATATATATGGAATCAATTTTTTCCCAAACGCTTCTTCGAAATTGTCACTTAACCACTTTCTAGAATTTTGTTCAAATGCTGCATAATGTATAGGATGATTTTTAGTATCTTTTCGAGTAATTAAAGGAGCCGGATTACTGATTGTAAGCCTATTTAATGTATCTAAATATGTGACAAATAATGATCTCGTATTATTATAATACTGTTCTGAATTGTATCCTGAAATATCATAAGAACTAACGCTAAATCTAAATCCAGAATACCCTTTGTAGGATCCATAATCATTTACTGTAGAAATTGAATCTAATAATTTAAATATATTGCCCTTTCTTTTTACTATTTCAATATCTTTAATTACGATAGATGTTTTTTTGCCTTCACATAATTGATAAATATCCTTCAATGACTGACTTTTCCCTACATTATTAGGTCCAACAAATACAACAATATCACTCTCATTTATTGTAATCTCAGTATTATTATTTAAAACCAGTCTCGAAATATATCCCCCAAACTTATCTTTCTCTTTTGGAATAATATTCCCCTTCTCAACATTTATTTCATTATTCATTTTCCAACACCCTCCTTACAATTCTCTTTTCATCTAAATCATGGAAAAATATATTAAAGCCTTCACAACTGAGTCCTCCTTCTCCCTCAAAACTGTGGTTGCTTAGCATTCTCAGCTTTTTGTAGATTAAAATTCTGTCTCAACTCAATACCACTCTTTCGCTTAACCTGTGCAATGTAAAAGATTAATACCCTGAATCCATACTTTTTAAGCACATAATTTTGAATTTGTTTATAGGTAGCCTTACTCTCAACACTTATTAATCTACTCTATCAATTTAAAACTCGACATTACTATAACATTTTAGATCCAGTTTAAAAAGTAACGCTATTACTTCCACATGCATGGTCTGGGGGAACATGTCCACCGGCTGGACTTCTTTGATTTCATAGCCTTCCGATTTTAAAATCTTCGCATCTCTGGCAAAGGTGGCGGGATTGCAGGAAACGTAGACGATGCGCTTGGGATTCATGCTTGCCGCCGCCTTTAATACTTCTTCGCTACAGCCTGCTCTGACGGGATCCATGACGATCACATCGGGAACCAGCCCTTGCCGGTAAAGCTGCGGCATGAGTTTTCCTGCGTCGGCCGCGTAAAATTCCGTATTTCCCATATGGTTCTTTTTTGCATTCTTTTTGGCGTCTTCTATGGCGGGCTTCACGATTTCTATGCCGATGACCCGCTTTGCCTTTTTCGCCAGGCAGAGGGAAATAGTGCCTGTACCGCAGTAGGCGTCTATGACGGTTTCTCCGCCTTTGAGATCGGCGTATTCCAATGCTTTCTCATAGACTCTCAGCCTCTTTACGTTTCTTTTCTGCTTTCGCGCCACGCTCATCCAGAAACGCACCAATTATGCACTCAACAGCCAGAGTTTTTGTCTGACCAACGTCTTTGAGTATGTTGCAAAATGACACATTAGTGCCGCGTCCATCTTTATATTAAGGGTTATATAGTCTTTTTTATGTTGAGCCATATCTTCACACGCTCCTTTCACATAAAAATCCCACCTGTAATAGTGTAGGCGATTATACACAGCTTTTCAACACGATTGCTCGCAAACTTTTTTCTGTCTTCACTTCATTCGACACATATTCCCCCGTATCATCAAGGCTACTGTCTCCACATGAAACGATATGTCATGATAAATCATATTTAACGACCGCAATGCTAACAGCATGCTTTAATAATACGCAGAACCTTTCACCTATCTCTAAAATCCAGTTTATAAGACAAAAGTGGCATTAAAAAAAGCCCAGATTTCTCTGAGCCATGTCACATAATAAATTTTTGTAAATACGTATTTTTATTAAATGCAGTATTGATATTTCTATAAGTC
>SKET01001783.1_pt1 | contig 14050 bp, 7 predicted proteins | sample 4841461 | NCBI WGS metagenome assembly SKET01 (sample SAMN11008802, study PRJNA524170) | human gut metagenome | biome: Human fecal sample; material: Feces; isolation source: fecal sample from pouch patient p5 | host: Homo sapiens | place: Israel: Tel-Aviv | collected 2014-02-13
CAGAGTCAGTGGCGGTTGCGGTGATGATGGTCTGACAGTCGTGGCCGTGGTGAGTTTGATTTTCGTTTATGTTTTGGTTTGATTTTTGTTTCGTTTCTGTTTTGCTGGGTAGAGTGATGGGGTTGTGCTTTTCTGTTTATGTTTTAGGCGTTTGTTTCCTGTGAGAATGAAAACATCTTTTTTCTGTTTTCTACAAGTACACATGAACTTGTTTTCATTTTATGAAAACATTCTCAGTGTTTTCTGCTTTTGGGCAACCGAACGTGTTTTTGCCTCATTTTTGTTCTCTGAAAATGAAAACAACCTCTTAAAACGTTACCGAACGGGCCCTTAGGTGTCACAAAACCTATTCTCAATACCAGAGTCGGTTGAAGTACTTTAAAAGAGAATATCAAAATATTCACAGCTTATCCGTCACAGCTCTGGGTTTGGGTGGGAACCAACCACAAAGAAATTCATTGCTCCTGAAGAAGTTTGGAAAGACTACTTTAAGGTTACGTTATTAAATTTTCTTTAAATAATTATGTTTAGTAACTTGAATACATAATTCTGTTTAATTATTATTATTTTATTGTTAGGAGCGAAAAATAAAAATGAATAAAAAAAACCTAAAAATCCCTGAAAATGTCCATGTTCATGAAAATTTCAGAACATGGAAATCAGGAAAACAATGGCTTTACGCCTCGTCAGTTTTAGCCTTGATTGTAGCTGGAGGAGCGATTGCTGCACCAAGCGTAAAAGCTGACCAAGTTTTACCAGGCCAACAAACTGGAGCTGATAACACTGCAACAGGGGCTCTTGGCTCAAATGCAGGATCTTCTGGCGCAGGAAGCAATAATGTAAGCCTTGCCAACTCTGCTAACAACGTAAATTATAGCTCAGCTCAGTCTGCAGCACAATCTTCAGTTGTGGTCTCTAGTTCAGCTCAGTCTTCAGCTGTAGCTTCTAGTTCTAATCCTTTATCTGCGAATCCAAGTTCTTACACTGATGGTTCAGTAGTAAATTCCAACTCTTCTCAACTCAAAACAGATAGTGGTGTAGCTGAAAATTCTGTTGCAACAAACACAAACGGGTCTTATGCCGTTCAAGATTTGAATTCTTCTGGTGTTGCTGGTACTGCAACAGGCTCTAGTGCTCAAGCAAGTTTGGCAACACCTGGTTCATCTGATGCCATCTTGAAAACATCAGATACCAACTTGAACTCAAATGGAGCTGTAACAGCAGGTTCTGGTGCCTCATCATCAGTAAGCTTTGACATTAAAGATACTCAACAAGTTCCTGGTGCATTAAATATTGTAAATGGTGCAACAGGTTCATATACTTGGACGGTTTCAGCACCATCAGATTTAACGAATGCAGGGCTTTCTGTTGCTAATGTAAACGTTGCTTATGATGCTTCAAAAGGTGATGGTGCGCTCAATGTCAATGGTAATGAAGCTTATTATCAAACAGCTGGTGGTGATTATGTCATTGGGACTGAAAATGTACCTGGCTATCCTACAGGTTCTAGTGCTGCATCTATGTTCACGCCAACAGAATCAGCTGCCTCTATTATGGCCTCAGCTTCTTCAGTAGCTGCTTCATACTCTGATGCTAATATAGCATTGGCTAGCCAGTATGCCGATGCTCAATCACTTTATAATTCTTATTACGCTGCCAATGGTTTTGATGGTACCGCAGCTTCTTACGCCAATAATTTAGTAGCAATTCAAGCATCAATTGCGAGCAACAATAATGCAATTGCTGCTTTAGATATCGGTTCAACACCTGGTTATCTGCGCTCAAGCGTTGCATCACAAGCAGTGGTTAATATCACTTATACGACAGACTCTAATGTTGCATCACAACTTAATACAGCCTTCACTGCAGCTTGGGGAACAGTTGTTGCTGGTCCAATTCCAGGAATTGCTCAGGGGATTTCTAATGTCATTCAAGGGATTGTCAATAACCTTGGAAATGCCTTGAACGGAAACATCGTGTCATCATTGATTACAACTATTGCAAACGGTTTTTGCAAACTGTTACGGCGGTAACAAATGGTTTAATCCCTACTGATGTCATCCAAAACTTTGTGACAAATACTGTAAACTCAGCTTTTGGTAGTACAAATATTTCATTAAATGGTTTGTTATCTGGCGGAACGTCAGTGATTACAAATGCTTTGAATTCAATCTTTGGTGCTCAACTTCCTATTATTAACCAATCAATTGGTCAATTGGTAGGAGTGAACGTTTCAGGAATTACACAAGGTATTCAAACTGGTATGGGACAAGTTTCTAGCTTGATTAACACACTCTCAACTGCTCTCAATGGCTATGCAGCAAATGTTCAAGCTTCACAAGACCAAATGACTGCTCTTGCTAAAGAAGTACCTGAAGTAATAAATGCTAATGGTACATTTAATGAATCTTTCCTCGCAAATGTAACCCAAAATGCAGATGGTACTTATACTGTTTCGGACACGGGTTCTCACAGCCCTTTGACTGCTTTGACCAATAAAGTGGCACTTGTTGTCAATGGCTATATTCAAGCCACTTCAGCAGGGTTGAAAACTATTGTAACGATTCCTCAAACCCTGATTGATGCGATTGCTGGATTGTCAAACTTTAACCTTGGACTTAACACGGGTTCATTCTTAGATGGTGTCTTCAATACTGTAATTAATGGAGTAGTTAACGGCGTAGGTTCTTTTGCTTCATCAGCTATGCAAGGCTTAAACTCTGTTACAGCTGGCGCTTCTGATCTTGTCAATAATACATCTAACTGGGTCACTCAATCAACATCTAATATTGTTTCACAAGTAGTAAATAGTATTGCAAACGCTTCGGCAACGGGGGTTGCAACGGTTACTGTAGGATTCACAGCAGCAGACCCATCTTCACAAATCGCAACAAATCTTGCAACGGCTAACCATTATTACCAAGGACAATCTGCTGCAACAACTCAACGTCAACTTGATAACGTTTTCGTTCCTGAAACATTTAAAGTGACACCAACTGCGCTTGCAGGTCAAACAAATACGACAACAGACTATACTTCAGTTGTTTACCAATACAACACAAATACAGTCAAAGGAAGCATTGTTCCAGTTGATTCAACAGGAAAAGCAATTGCTAATGCAAAAGCAACTGCCTATGAAAAATACAGCGATGAAACAGTTAACGCTCCAACAGCACCAGCAGGTTATGTTCTTAACGATGTAAATAACAAAGCAGTATCTGTTGCCGATGCAAACGGTGTGATTAACTTCGTTTATGATGCTATTCAACCAACATTGACAACAAAAGATTCTACGATTGACGAAGGTTCAACGTGGACTGCAGCAGATAACTTCACAGGTGGAACAAGTTCTACTGGAACTGTATTGACAATTAATGATGTGACTGTTACTGGTACTGTTGATACTTCAACACCAGGTGTATCTAGCGTAACATACACTTACACTGACCCAACAACGGGTGCAAGTGTTTCTAGCGTGGCTAATATTACTGTTAATGATTCAAGTAATACAACTAACCCAACCGACGGCACAGGTGGAGGAAATACAACTAACCCAACCGATGGTACAGGTGGCGGAAATACAACCAACCCAACCGATGGTACAGGTGGTGGAAATACAACCAACCCAACCGACGGCACAGGCGGTGGAAATACAACCAACCCAAGCGATAGCAACACCATTGTGCTTCCAGGACAAGATGGTAAGTTAGGAACAGCAGATGATGTTACTGTAACTGGAGATCAACCATTGTCACCAGGTTCAGACGGAAGTGTTACACTTCCAAGTGATGGTGGAAAAGTTGACCGTCCTGATGGCTCATACAATGTCCCTGGAGGAACAGTAGTAGACCCAGATGGAACCATTCATCTCCCAGGAGGTACTGTTATCAACCCTGGAGGTTCTGTTACTGTTCCAGGACCAGATGGTAAAACAGGAACAGATGATGGTACAACTCTCAACCCTAATAGCCCAGTTGTCCCAGGAGACAACGGAAGTGTTACATTACCTGGAGGAGGAACAGCTTCAACACCAAATGGTAATATAACCCTTCCTGGAGGAACGGTAGTAGACCCAGACGGAACCATCCATCTCCCAGGCGGCGATATCGTTAATCCAGATGGTACCGTTACATTACCAGGTCAAGACGGTAAAACTGGCACAGGTGACGACGGTAAAATCAAACCAAACGGCCCAATTATTCCAGGAGATAATGGAAGTGTCACCCTCCCAGGCGGAGGTACAGTTACAACACCAGGAGGGACAATTAATGTTCCAGGTGGAAGTGTTGTAGACCCAGATGGCACAGTTCATCTCCCAGGTGGCGATATCGTTAATCCAGATGGTACGATTGCATTACCAGGACAAGATGGTAAGACAGGTACAGGCGATGACGGTAAGGTTAAACCAAATGGTCCATCTATTTCAAATCCAGATGGAAGTATTACTCTCCCAGGTGGTGGTACAGTTACAACACCAGGAGGAACGATTAATGTTCCAGGAGGAAGTGTCGTAGATCCTGACGGTACAGTTCATCTCCCAGGCGGTGGCGTCGTTAACCCAGATGGCACGATTACATTACCAGGCCAAGACGGTAAAACTGGTACAGGCGATGATGTTCATGTGAATCCAATTGGTCCATCTTTTTCAAACCCAGACGGAAGCATTACCCTCCCAGGTGGTGGTAGCGTTACAACCCCAGGAGGCACAATAAAAGTTCCAGGAGGAACAGTCGTAGATCCTGATGGTACAATTCATCTCCCAGGTGGTGGCGTAGTAGATCCAGGAGGTAACATTAAACTTCCAGGTCAAGATGGTAAGCCAGGTACAGGGGATGATGTTAATATCAAACCAAATGGTCCATCTGTTTCAAACCCAGACGGAAGTATTACACTTCCAGGTGGAGGTACAGTTACAAACCCTGGTGGGACTTATAATGTTCCAGGAGGAACAGTAGTAGACCCAGATGGTACAATTCATCTTCCAAATGGCGAAGTAATTAATCCAGATGGTACGGTTTCAGGCAAGAATTCAAATACACCGACGCCAAATAATTCTGGAAGTACATCTGGATCAACAGCCAAAACACTTTCAAGTAATAGTGGCTTTAGTACACTTAATTCAAATAATACAACATTACCTAAAACAGGTGATGACAGTATGAATAGTGCTGAAGCAATTGCACTTGGAATCAGTGCATTACTTGGAGTTATGACTCTTACTGAAGTGAAACGCCGCAAAGAAAATTAATTAGTATTAAATTCATTTAGATAAATTTTGAAAATAGCTTCTCTTGCAAAAGTTTTATATTGCAAGAGAAACTATTTATGTTTTTTGAAGTTTAGATGATTTAGCCACTGTTTTAACAATTGCTAATAAACTTAAAAAGACTAGTTTTATGAAAATGAAGAAATAAGAATCTGAATATCATACTAATCAATGATTTACGGGAAGAAACAAAAGATATGAAGAAAGTAAGTATTATTATCCCTTTTAAAGGACAGACAGAAGCTGAGTTAATGTTGCCACTTTCGTCCATTTATAATCAAATTGGAGTTGATCTTTCTCAACTAGATATTCATCTTGTTAATGATGGTGGGAAGACTATTGACCTTAGTAAGTTTGATGTTTTGGCAGATAGGTTAGAAATTCATTACCACGAAATTCCCAATGGTGGTCCTGGTGTAGCTAGACAATACGGTATTGATAACAGTATAAGTGAATATATTATGTTCATAGATGCTGATGATGTTCTTTATTATGTAGGAGCATTATGGCCCTTTTATAACGCTTCAAATCAAGGGCATCAAATGATTAGAGCGAGTTATTGGGAACAAATTGCGGGAAATCCTTACACCTACACAGTTCATGGAAATGGCGACCGCAAGGCAGCATATGGGAAGTGGTACAAACGAAGTTATATAGAAATGTTAGGCTTACGATTTATGCCTGATTTACCAATCTATGAAGACACTTATTTTGTTGGTTTGGCTTGTGAATTAGCAACAGATACTTGTTTCCTTGAAGAAAAAGTTTATATGTGGTTAGCAAATCCTAATTCTATTACTAGGACTGTTGAAAATAAGTTTAATTATCAAGCACATATTTATGCTCGCGAAAATAGATATTGGTTTGAAATGATTCGCAAATGGAAGCCGGAGTGTTTAGTAACGGATTTTGAAAATTATTTGACAAATATGTATTTAAAATCTCAAAAATATCCACCGGTCGATGAAAAAGCATGGTGGGAAGAGCAACATAAACTAATTACTAGCGTTTCTGATATTTTTTCGGGCTGGACACAAGAATTACAAAAACAAGTAGAAGATAAAAGTGCCAATCCTCAAAACGAATGGCATGGAATTGAAACTGATGGTTTTAAAGAATGGGCTACTCAAAGTCTCCCTTGGTAACAATAAAGGATGTCTAAAAGATTCAATAATCTTTTGAAACGATTCCTTTTCTAAATTTTAGGCAGATAGGTAATCAATCTATCTGTCTAATGCTATTATTTTTTATTATTATTTTATAACTTTATTTATTAGAGAGGTTAGGTTCGTTGATGAAGAAACAAGGTAGACAACTTAATATTTTGAATGGTTTGTTCTTGAAAAATACGAAAGAGCAAGAAGAGAAAATACTATCAGCGGAAATTCAGAAAAGTGAAGTTGATTTGAAAGACAAGAAAGAAACATTACCAGTAAGGCAAAAGGAAGTGGAGGTTATGTTAGGAAGAAATTCATATTCTTCAGGATTAAGAACATATAAGCAGTTACTTGAAAAATATCTTCAACATTCCGAAAAATATTCTGTTGATTTAGGAGAATATAAAAAAGCTTATCTTAAATTAAACAGTAATTTGAAAGATTTTAATCTACTTTCTCAAAAAATTGCCGATAAAAAACAAGATTATAACTCGGAAATGATTAAGTACGAGGAAGTTAAGAAAAAGTACGAGCAAAGTCTGAAAGAATATCAAGAAATTACTAAAGAGTATGAAAATGTTATTAACGATAGAAAAGCTGCCCAAAAGAAGTTTGAAGAAAACTCTTTAGCTCTGAAAAATATTAATGATGAAGTTCAAAACCTGATTGATAAAAAATCAGTAAAGAATGATGCTTTTATAGAAATAAAAGAAAAATTAGCGGTAGAACAAGAGGAATTTAAAGCTGCTGAAAGTCAATTAAATGGAATTGTCTCTGTCTATGAACTTCTTAAGAAAAATTATCAAGAAAAGAAAGCAACATTTGAAGAATCTCGAAAAAAATATCATCATGCGAATACCATAAAAAATGATTGGGAGATGTTGATTAAAGATTTTGAAAAAACAAAATCAAACAAAGAAAAATTCGAGCAAAATCTTCAGGCTATAGATGACAAGGTAAAAGCTATAGAGGAAGAAGCCAATATCTCAAATGAAATTTATAATTTTGTTGAACCTTCTTTAGTAGCTATGACAGAAAAATACAAAGAACACAAAAAAGTATATGAAGCAGCAGCTATAGCCTATAATATTTCCAAAAAGGGTTATGATGCAGAATATGCAAAGTTTAGTGAACTTAAAGAAAATCTTCAGGAAATAAATAGTCTGAAGAATCCAAGTCAGACTGTCATTGGATATATCACTCGGGATATGGAGGCTGCCAAAAATAGAGTTGATAATTTGGCGAAAGACTTTTATCCGCTGGAGGAAAAGTTTAATCTACAAAAAAATATTTTTGAGCAAATCAGCACGAGCTATGTTTTGGTAAAAAATCTTGTAGATGAAAAAAAGGGTAAATCCAAAGTTTCTAATGAAACATTAACTGAAACATTGAACGCTCAGAAAAAAATTACAATGGTTTTAGAGGTTTTAAAATCAAAATATGGTCTTCTTAAACATCAGCGTGGGCAATCAGAAGAAGCATTTAAGGTTATTTCTCAACAATATGAAGAGCTAGAAAAAGAATTTCAAAAAGAGCAATCTTCTTTTAGTAAGATAAAAGAGGATTACACAGCTTTTGAAACTCGGTATAATTCAACTAAGGAATCTTACGATATTGCCAAAGAAAAACTTGCTCAAAGTGAGGAAAATCTAGAGATTGTAAAAAAAGCCTATTCTGATATAGCAGGTCTTCTCAGGGTTGCTACGGTCAATAAAGAATCTATTTTAGAGGAGTATAAAAATTCTGAAAAAGAATGTAATAGATTGACAGATACAAAAGAAGGCTTTGAATTTGAAGTGCAAAATAATTTTACTGCTTTAGATGAAACTTACCAAAAGGGAGAGCAACTTTGTTTGAATTTAACAGAACAGGCAAAAACTTGGCATGATGACTATCCTCAATATAGTCATTCCTATAAGACAATACTACCTGAATATACAAAGATGAATAGTCAGCTAGAAAAGCTTAGCCAACAATATGAAGTTGTTTTCAATGATTATCAAAATTTGAATAAATCTAGTGAAATTGTTCAAACGCAATATCAACAAGAGATGCAAAGATACAATGCTGACCAAGAATTATATAATCAGGTAAGCCAAGAATTTAATCATTGTCTAGATTTAAGGAATGTTGTAATCAAAAAAGATAATGAATTTGAGACTGCATTGAACAATTTGAATCAATTTATCTTCAAGAATAATACTTTAACTTTTCCAATTGGTGAGGCGACAGGTTCTAATTTTATAGATGAATTTAATATTCCAGAAATTGAAGTCAGTGAATCATCTGCCAAATTAACAAATAAATTTGAACTCTCACAATGGACAGAAACCTATCAAAATCTGTATGCATTAGTTGATTCAATTTCTAAAGAGCTCAAACAAGCATTAACAGAATATCAAAATCAACTTTCAATATTTATTAAGGTTGGTGGTAAACGCGTGATTGATTTAGGAAATAGTGATATCGCCTATCGCGGAACAAATATTGAAAGTTACTTAGAAAGACTAGCAATTAATTTCAAAGAATGGCAATCAGAGTATGTCAAAAGAGAACAGGTATTTTCTCTATTAGTTAAAAATTATCGTCAATATTTAGAGGAATCAGTTAAGCTAAATGAAAACATTGCAAGAATGTCGGAATCTAAAAATGGTTTGCAAGAGATTATTAATGCAATTAATTCACTCCCTAATTATATGGACATATATAGTACTTCCTATCGAAATGTTGAATTGTTAGCTAGTGCTCTTGGTGCTGAGGTTTCTGATTTAACGCATTTGCGAAATATTGACGAATTAAAAGAGATTATTAATAAAGTTTATTTTGAACACGTTTTAGCTCTGATTGATGAAAACTTAGAAAATACAATCAATCATTTCTCAGAAATTCGTTCTAGTTATGACCAAAGCATTATTAACCTGAGAAAGCAGTTGGGTGAAATGGAAAAAATAACGGGGATTCCAACAAGAAAAGTTATGATTGAAAGTTCTCTACCTAATGACCTTGATTTGAAGAGCTATTTTACAGGAGCTTTAAATGAAAATGTAAAACAACTGTTTTCTACAATCATTAGTAGTTCATCTTTTATTAATAGCGTGAAAAAGGTTAATCAATTTAAACGTGTTCAAAATCTTTTATCGGTAAATGAAGGAGGAAATGCAATTATTCTTCCTGAAGTTCCAATTGCTTTTGATAAAAAAGAACTTGAGTTTTCACTTGTTATAGCCACTATAAAAAATATTGATGCACCAGTCAAGGTTGAGAAGTTAGAATCAGCTTATGTAAAACCAGAAAAACCAGAAAATCTTGCTGATAAGCCTAGCTATGTTGAAGATATCGTAGAAGTAGAAAAAATTGAAAAACAACATCAAAAGATAGATACAGAACCGTTAAAAGCTCTTGCTTAATATTTGTTTTAACAATTACCTAAGAGAAGGACACTGATAATGAATTATTTTGTAAATGAGAATATTTTTACTCTAAATTCGGGGACAGAATTTTCGGCGATTAAACGTTTGAAAATGTTTAAGAACCATCAAGTTGAGGCGAAAATTCTAACGAGAAACTATAACTCTCAATTATCCGGAGATTTGAAAAGAGTAGGACTAACTCATGATGATGTCATAAATATGTATGATTATTTTCAAGAAGTTATGAATGTTCCTGAAAAAGATGTTGATGTACGCTATACAGAAAAGATTGATAAAAGAAAATATCATATTGAAGGAATTGACGCGAATGAATCACTGATTAAACATGCGGGACAAACGATTGCGAAAGTCCTCATTGCACCAGCTACTGTTGGGTTAGTAGGTGCAATAGAATATAATGATTCAATGAATCATGTGGTAGCCAAAGATATCTGGGATCGCAGAGGATTTCTTTCTTCCACACAATATTTTCATCCAGATGGGACACAAGGAGCTCAAATGTTTTTTGATATTAATGGAACTCCTAAATTGGAGATTACACATATGAATATCCAAGGAGTTCTAAATCCAACGATGTACAAATTATTGAATTATAAAGGGAAGAATAGACGTTTTAATCGCGAAGAAGAACTTTTTACATTTTTTATGAGCGAATTGGCGAGTCAAGAAGCAAGCGTTTTTATAAATGATCGTCCATCGCTCATTCCCGCTGTTGCAACTGTAAGTGGAGCAGTAGGAAAATGGCAACTTTTACATAATTCTCATTCTAAAAACAATCAACAAGCGGGAGCCTCTCGATCAGTTGCGGGTTATCTTCAAGATTTTTTCTCTCTTTATAAGGACAATTTTGATGGGTTGATTGTTGCTACCAAACAGCAAAAAGATGAAATTAGTAAATATTATGATTTTAAACATATCGTCACATTAACCGATACATATTCTAAAAAAGTTAAAAAATCCATTTCACGAGATAAAAACAAAATTATTTATATTGGACGTTTATCATTAGAAAAGAAACCAGCTGATGTTCTAGGAATTTTTGCCAAAGTTCATGAAAGATTTCCGGAAACTAGCCTTGATTTCTATGGATATTCATCACCTTTAGAGGTTCAAAAAGATTTAGAAAAACTTGTAGAAGCTAATAATTTAAAAAATGTCATTAATTTTAAAGGCTATCATTCTGGAGAAGTGATTGAAGCAGCTTTAGATAAAGCGGGACTTTTACTTAATACATCTGAGGGAGAAGCTTTTGGGATGAACGTTTTAGAAGCATTAAATCATGGGGTGCCAGTTGTAGCATATAAGGTTAAGTATGGGTTAACTGAACAGATAGAGAATGGGGAGAATGGTTACCTCGTTCCTTACGGTGCGATTCAAACTGCCGCTGATTCTGTTATAGAAATTATACGTTCGAAAGCAAATTGGGACAAATTTTCTCGTTCTGCTTATGCGAAAGCTAAAGAATATAGTGAGGAAGCTGTTTGGTCGCAATGGCTCAATGAAAAAATCATTGCCGATAGTTTATTCATAAAGTAATCAAATAAAAGGAATGGTGAATCATGTTATTTTTTATTAACTCAACATTTAATCAAAAAAATTCAGGGATAGAGCATGCGCAACTGAAACGTGCATCTTTATTTCGGGAGCATAAAGAAGCTTTTAAGCTAGTATTTCGTGAATGGAATCCTAGTATTCATCGTTTTTTAGCTGAAGCAGGTGTTTCTGAATCAGAAACTCTCTGTATGTTTGATTATTTTCAAAAAACAGAACATGTTGAGGAGAAGATACTTCATGTCGAAGATTTGGATTTTGGAGTCGAGTCTTTGACTTACAATAAGGAACCAGAACAATCTAGATATCTTGTTTTTCAGGGACAACAGCTTATTGCGCGTGTCCGATATTTTGGAGAAGAACCACTTGAACGAGTAAGTGCTGTCGAATATTTTGATGGATTTGGAAATCTTTATCGAGTTGATTTTTATGATTTTCGTGGTTTTTTAAGTTTATGTCAGTGGTACACACCTGATAATAAGATTGGTACGGAGGTTTGGCTGGATATTAATGGTAAACCAGTACTAGAAACATTTAATAAATATGATGGAAATAAGAAATATGACAAAACTGGTTGGCGGTTGCTTAGTTCTGAAGGCGCAATCTATAATTTTGCTAACATTGATGAGTTAACGCTTCATTTTCTTGATTTATTAAATGAGGAATACTGGCAAGGTGATAAAGCAAATATTTTCATTATGGACAGAACTCATTTGGCAGATTGGGCACTATTGAATTTAGAAAGACCTGCCTATACGGTACTTCATTTGCATAATTCACATGCTGGAAATGCCCAAGAGCCCATGCATTCGGTCATGAATAACTTTTATGAGTTTGGATTGATGAATTCAAATGGTTACGATGCTATTGTTTCAGCAACAGAAAAACAAACACTTGATGTTTCAAAACGATTTAATCCTCAAAGCAAATTATTTACTATTCCTGTTGGAGTTGTTCCAAATGAAGTTTTTTCAGAAAATCGAATTGATATGAAGGAGCGTAAAGTGCATAGCGTTTTGGTGACTGCACGTGTTGCACCTGAAAAAAGAATTGATCATATTATTAGGGCGATAGGGATTGCAAGACAAACTGTTCCAGATATTACACTAGATTTTTATGGTTATGTTGATCATCGAGATGATGATTCTGCACAAAAGGCCATTAATGCTGCAATAAAAGAATATCATATGGAAGAAGCAGTGCATCAATTCGAGTATGCTAATAATGTTGGGGAGCTGCAAAAAGATTTCCAAGTCTATGCCTTAGCTTCAATCATGGAAGGGTTTAATTTATCTCTCATGGAGGCAATAAGCCATGGGATGGTTGGTGTCACTTATGATGTAAACTATGGCCCAAATGAGTTGATAGTGGATGGAGAAAATGGTTTTGTTGTACCTTATGAGGGAATTCAAGAAATGGCTGACCGTTTAGTTGAACTGTTTACTCAGGAAGATAAACTACAAAAAATGTCTACTCAGTCTTATGAATTAGCTAGACGCTATTCTGAAGAAAATGTCTGGAAAGCTTGGCAGGCCCTTATTGACGATGCAAACAAAAAGAATATTGACTATCGTTCTCCAATTACAGAGGGAATAGGAGATCAAAGGATATATTCTGCAAAAAAATCTAAGTAGAAAAAGAAAAGTTATAACAATTGTTGTTATAGCTTCTTTTTGTTAAAAATTTCAGCAAAAAAAGGATTATTAAAAATATATTTGGCTTAGGAGTTTGAGAAAACTTACTAAATGGTATAGATTGAAAAATAAATGATAAAGCGCTATAATATGAAAGAATTTCATTTTGTTCAGGTAATAATAGATTTTTAATGACTTGTGATGAGGAGAATTAGATGCGCATAGCGAGACAACCAAGATATCAGCAGATTGCATTACAAATTGCTGAAAGAATTGTACGTAATGAACTTAAAGTTGGACAAAAAATATACGCTCGTTCAACTCTTGCAACAACTTTTGCTGTCTCACCCGAAACGGCACGTAAAGCAATCAATGTTCTAAGTGACTTGGGAATAGTTGACCCTGTTCATGGGAGCGGAGTGAATATTGCTTCAAAGCAAAAGGCACAGGAATATCTGGCTCAATATCAAGAAGTGGAAACAATGCAAGATTTACGGACACAAATCATGCAGAGTGTGGAGAGTCAGAGAAGAGAATTAGCTAATTTTTCATCCATCTTGGATAAATTGGTTGACCAAACTGAGCATTTTCAAAAAACAAATCCTTTAACTCCTATTGAATTTGAACTGGAAAAAGACTCTGAAAAGTTCGGACTGAGCCTAGGAGAAATGAATCTTTGGCAAAATACAGGGGCGACAGTTGTTGCCATTTTGCAAAATGCAGAATTAATTGTTTCGCCAGGACCATACGCAACATTAAATCAAGGAGATACCTTATATTTTGTGGGTGCCTCTGATACAGGACAAATTGTCCAAAATTTCTTTTATGGCAACTAAGACATCGTTTACAAAACGATGCCTTTTTTTAAGTTCAAGTTTAGTTAGTTGACATAGTGACTACATATTGTTATTATTGAGTGGTCACTTTAAATAAGAAAATCACTTGTGAAACTTAAAACTTCTAATTATTAATTAACTTATTTATTTAGAATTTATATTTCTAAAAAAGTTT
>SKET01001785.1_pt1 | contig 14034 bp, 10 predicted proteins | sample 4841461 | NCBI WGS metagenome assembly SKET01 (sample SAMN11008802, study PRJNA524170) | human gut metagenome | biome: Human fecal sample; material: Feces; isolation source: fecal sample from pouch patient p5 | host: Homo sapiens | place: Israel: Tel-Aviv | collected 2014-02-13
CATAAAATAAAGAACGTTATTAAATTGGGCATTAAATAATTAAGAGGACTAATTAGGGAGGGGTACTCAGGTGAAAAGCTTTTCAAAGCTGTTGATGATACTTATTATTTCAGTTTTGTCGCTAAGCCTTTTCCCTATTCAGAAAACATATGGTGCCGCAGATGGGTTTCCGGTAGCACCACCGGCCTCAACGTTGAATGCCAGTGATTACTTTACTAAGAGTCAAGCGGACCCAAAAAACTTCCCTAACGTCTCCGCTTTTAGCAAGGCTTATCCGCAGGCACTTATTGTCACAGGTAGTCGCGAGACGAAGAGTTGGCAGATTGGCGGTATGTGGTCTAAGTCAAAGATTGACCTGAATAGTGCATTTACATATGACACTTATCATTACTTTGGCTCGCATCCTGGAGTAGATGCTGATGGGATGGCCTTTGTTCTGCAAAACGATCCGTTGACGATAGGTGCTTATGGCTCCCCAGGTGGCGGACTTGGCGCCTATCCGTGGTCGACCGATGGCAAAAACAACATGATCAAGCAATATATCCGCAACGCACTTGCAGTTGAAATGGACAACTGGTGGAACGGATCCGGCGTCGCAGATGATCGATTTGATGTGAACTATCCAAATACGTTTGGGGTCGGCCATCTTGGCGTTGTTCGTCCGGGTGAGACACCGCTAACCACCAAAAAATCAGAAGATGTTGGACATCTTCAATATATTCAGTTAAATAAACCGCTTTCGGATGGCAAGTTTCGTCACTTTGTTGTTAAGTGGACACCGTCTGTGACGTATCAAAATGGGGTACGCATCTTAGGCGGCGATTTGCAATATTACCTTGACGATGACCCGACGCAAGGAAGCACTTTTCACATTAAAAATGTTCTAGACTACTTTAAATCAGACAAAGTCTATTACGGATACACCGGTGCTAGCGGCGCTAATCCTACTTTTCAGGCGGTTGCACTCATTAAGACACCTCAGAATGCAAAACCAGTCACTGTTAAGTTTACCGACTCTGCTGGCCAACAAATTGCTGATCCAGTCACGATCCCCGGTGATCCGGGTAACAGTTGGGACGCATCGTCTAGACGACCAGAATGGATTCAATATCAAAACAATTGGTATCAATATGCTAGCAAGTACACAGCTGATACGCCTGATGGCAAAGATTCAGGCCAATTTTCTGCGACAACGTCCTACACCGTGACCTACCAGTATCAATTGCGTCAGCCGCCGGAAGATTTCGTTCTTCAAAAGGCGGTTCGCAATGACACAGCCGGCGAGACTGAGTTTAAGACGGAGACGAACGGCCAAAATGGCGATGGTGTCACGTATCAATTGCAATATACCAACTTGACAGGTATGGGCACGGGCAGCATCAAGGATCAGCTCGACCCGAATACCACTTATACAGATGGTTCTTTACAAATTGCAGATGCTGACACGAACAACGAGTTTGTGACAATTGACGACACGAGTTTCAAGACGAATGGCACCATTGCCTTTCCTTATACGATCCCGAATGGCCAAGGTTTCAGAGTTCGTTTTAAAGCCAAAATTGATCGAAAGGATACCGCAGAAACGATTCTCAACAAAGCCAGTGTGGGAACCTTATTCTCGAATCAGACGACCATACATTTACCGGCGACGACAGGCAAAGTTATTTTCCGCTATGTTGATCGGGCAAGTGACATGGCAAAACCAACCGAGATCGCGCCCGAAGTGACAGTGAGTGGTGATGTCGGTAAACATGTATCGGAAATTAACGCAGATCCGATTCGGCCAAAAGCAATTGATGGTTATACAGTGGTCGATCAGGCAACTTCCAGTGATCTCACAAGTGCGACTTTTGATCAAGCCAGCGTGGTTGATCCAGTGATCAGTAAAGACGATTTGGTGGTGACTTATCGCTATGAGAAACAAATGCTGAAACTGACCGTTGATCCAACACTTGACTTTGGTCAGTTTGACAATAAGTCGGTTGACCGAACCTATTACATTGGGGAAAACCAAAGCACGACCAAGCAACCATTGCCTTTTGGCGTCACGGTTGAAGATTACTACGGCACACAAGGTTGGCAACTGAGCGTACAACAGGACGGTCAATTTAAGTCAACTCCGAAACCAAACAGTCAAGATCCAAACTTACAGGTTGCTCAAACTTTGACCGATGCGACGCTGCATCTGATGAATCCTAAACTGAAACGAACAGATGCAACTTCAAATCCAACTTGGGCGCAGGAAGACACGATGGATTATCAAGCACCTGACGATTTTTCCTTGAATCCGACAGCCACCAGTCCAACTGTTTTAGCGCAAGTTAAAAAGAGCGGTCACTATCGCAATGATGGCAGCACTGATAAAGATCCGACCGGGACGTTGTATGACAATAGCGGATATGGCACATGGCGGATTAACTTTGGTGACAACGATAGCGGCGCGACAAGTGTTGGGTTACATGTGCCAGCAAGCACACCACGGTATCAGACCCGCTATCATACGACGCTCACTTGGAATTTGTCGCTTTTACCATAGGAGGAATGACTTTTGCAATGGAAACGAGGGCGGTGGCTGATTGCTGCCGCGGCATGCATACTGGTCGGTCTGGCACCGCAAAGCGTGGCCGCCGCCAGTAAAACCGAAACAACTGACTTTGAAGTGCAGCCGGTTTTGCCTGATGCGCAAGCAAATATGAAACTGAATTATTTTGATTTGGTGTATTCAAAAGATACAACGCACACCATCCAGATGCGAGTTCAAAATATTTCTGATAAGAACATCACAGTCAAGAGCGACTTACGAAACGCCTATACCCAAGATGGCGGCGGTATCGACTTTACACCAAGCACGAAGAATCTTGACCGAAGTCTGAAAACGCCATTTACAACCGTTGCAACCTTAGACAAAGGTGGCGCCACGATTCAATTAGCACCGAAACAGATGAAGGTCATCAGTGCAACCATCAAAATGCCAAAACAGCGATATGATGGCATGATTTATGGTGATTGGCATTTCATCGAACATGTCGATAAAGGCGAATCTGGCGGCAACGCGGTTGGCTCGAACTATGCTTACTCAGTTGGGGTGGTTTTACGTGGGCAGAATTACGAAGTTTTTCCGAACGTCAAGTATGACGAAACAAACCCAATCTTATTTCAAAAACATCCCGCACTTGGCGTAACGTTGCGTAATGTTGAACCGATGGCGATCTCAAAAGCAAATGTCAGTGTTGCAGTGGGGATGGATAGCGGCGATGTTAAAACGTACAAAGCTGATAATTTCATGATTGCCCCTAACTCGAAAATGGTCTTTCCAGTCTCATGGAGTTATGAATCAATGAAGCCCGGCACCTATCACATTAAGGTCACACTCAAAGGCTTGAACACGCAAAATCGTTTTCCAATGAGCTGGACGTTTAAGAAGACGATGAAGGTTAGTAACGTTCAGGCTAAGAGTATCAACGAACGTGCTATCAAGAAACCAGTCAATCACTGGCTTTATGCAACGATCGGGACAGGCGTCTTGCTATTAGCCAGTCTGGGGGGACTGCTATGGACTTTCAAGCTTCGTCCACGATGAAGAACGACTGGCAAGCCTTGCGATTAGTCCTCATCGGTGTTCTTGGTCTTGCTTTGATGAACATGTTTACTTTTACAAATCTTGTAAGCGCTACCGTCTCTAACAGCCAGCAAGCACTGATGGTCGCGCCAGTTTTACCTAGTGACAATCATGTTGGTAAAGGCGCTGGCTACTTCGATCTCGATCTTCCTAAAAGTGAGCGACGAACCATTACAGTACAGGCATACAACGCTAGCGCACAAATCTTAAAAGTGAATGCCGAAATTCTTGATGCGCAAACAGGAGCTAATGGCGTTGTTAGTTATGTAAAAGCCACTCAGGCGAATCGTAAATATCTACCGATCGCCGGGAGTGACTTAGTGAAGATTGATCGTCAATTTGAGCTCAAGCCGGGAGAAACGCGACAACTGCCAATTGTTTTGAAGCCGGGGAAAGGGCAGCCACGAGGAACTTATTTGTCAGCAATTCGCTTGTCAGCCTTAGCACCATCAACAACAGATACAAGTGTCCAAAACCGAATTGCTTATACGCTTGGCCTCGTCTTGCACAACGGTCATGTTGCTGGCAGCGTTAGCAACTTAAGGATGGGGCAGACATCTTTGGTACAAAAACGATCAGGATTTCAGTTGCGATCTCAAGTACAAAATCCTAAGCGAATTTTTTTAAAGGATGTTTCAGCCAAGATTAATCTGACAAGCGCAACGAGTCGCTTTTTCTCATTAACTGTCACCCGGGAGTTGCCGCGAATCGCGCCACAAACAGTCTTTGATGTAACACGACTGATAACCGGACAAAAATCAGTGGCAGGTGAATATAAACTGACGAGTCGACTGAAACAAGGCAAACAGGTAAGAGAAGACACACGGTACGTCAAAATCACTGGTTCAGGGGAACTGGTTACAAGTTCGGCAACTGCTTACCAAATTGCCCAACGAAAATGGCTTTGGGTCAAACTTGTAATTGTGTTGGTTGTTTTACTACTGATTAGTTTCTTTATTTATCGGCACGTTCGCCGCAGCAAAGGAGGTGATGCTGTTGAAAGCACTGATCACTAAATTTTCCTACCGACGCGTCAAGTGGTTTTGGATTGGTCTGTCCATCCTGCTGCTCATCGCCTTTGTGACGTGTCTTGTCTTTACGATCAAGACATACAACGATTTTAATACCTGGAAGACGGTCAATCTGTTCTGATCGTCAAGCTATCGCTTACTGAAACTGTTTTATACCGTGGATAAATCCATGATGTAAAAAATTTTAAGAGGAGGAATTTCAAAATGAAATTCACTAAAATGACAAGTGCGTTGGTCGCGGGTGCAACTTTACTTGCCGGTTTGGCAATCGCTGCCCCAGCGGCAACGCAAGCAGCTACTGTTCAAGGTAATGCAGGCGTTAACGGTGGTCAGGCACTACCGCAAGACGCCAAGACAACCGCGGGGATTTCCTTTGGTCAACTGCCGCCAACCGGTAACACCGGTTATCTGCGACTGCAAATGGTTCCTAAGATTTTGGACTTTGGTAACCACGAACAGTTCTTCTCAGATTACCCGGTTTTCACTGCTGACGGACAAAACGCAGGGCGGGCTGACAATACTCGCTATCCAAGTTATAAGAGCGGTAATACAAACTTGACCGCTGTCCTTAATACTGATGACACCGCTTTGGCTAATGTTAAGGGCAAGGCTTGGACAACGGTTGTTGATAAGCAAACGACACGTACTGATGCTGAGAACGCTGAAGATAAAACTGGCCAAACTGACAGTAAAGCCGGGGATTGGACACTGAGCGTCAAGGCAGATGGCCCACTTTCATTGAAGGACGATAATGGTGCCGATACTGGCAAGACCATTGACAATGCGACATTGACCATGCTGAACACGGCTTATGGTCAGACCGGTAATGTCTACGGTTTAACCAACGAATCGCAAGATGATGGCTTCACGCCGGTCGGTGCATTGGTACCATTGACTGACATCAGCAAAACAACAACGATGACCTTGAGTGGCACTGACACCAATCATCAGGTTGCACATGCGGCTACAGGTGAAGGTGAAGGCGCTAACGTCTTTGGTTGGGACAAGACTAATATCAAACTGGTGCTGCCTAAGACATCAGTCGTTAATAACGGTACGTACGAAACCACGTTAACTTGGACTTTGGCAACAGGCCTGAACTAAATTCAATTGACATCTTAAGCTTTTCACTTGGCCGGTACATAGGCCGAACGTGACCAAAGCTTTGATTAGTAACAATCAATACCTCGCTGATAGAAAGGCGGGGTATTTTTTATGGAAAGAAATGGACAGAGCTTTGCGACAAATATAAAAGTTGTTTATCCACGCTTGTTCAGACGACTACGATAGCCGCATCTTTTCAATAACATCCATCTCTGGTAAAATAGCCACGTTTACCTTTCAGAAAAGAGGACCCTACATGAGTGACTATATCGCGAGCGCATTGTCGCGTGATGAACATTTTCGAATTTTCGCTGCTGATGCGACTCAAACAGTGCGTGAAGCGCAGCGGCGCCATGATACTTGGAGCGCTTCATCGGCTGCACTTGGTCGGACGCTTGTTGCCACAGCATTGTTAGCGGCTTCCGGGCTGAAAAACGCAGACGATATGCTGACGGTTCGCATTAAGGGCGACGGTCCCGTTGGCGCACTTGTCACGGATGGTACCAATGTTGGAACAGTACGCGGCTATGTTGAAGAACCGCACGTTAACTTGCCGCTGAATCTGGTCGGTAAAATCGACGTTGCGCGGGCTGTTGGCAAACGTGGCTTACTAGCAGTGACGAAAGACATTGGCGTCGGCGATCCTTTCACTGGGCAAGTTCCTTTGGTTTCTGGTGAGTTGGCAGAAGATTTTACCTATTATTTAGCCAAGTCAGAGCAAATTCCGGCTGCAGTTGGCCTGTCAGTCTTCGTCAATGCCGACAACACGATTCAGGTGGCCGGCGGTTTCATGTTGCAAGCCTTGCCTGGTGCCAACGATGCGGAGCTCTCTGAACTTGAAGCCAACGTCAAAACTTTACCGTTGGTTTCTGAATTATTAAAAAGCGGCCTGACACCAGAGCAAATTATTCAGCGAATTGCCGGTGACGAACCAGTCCAATTTCTTGATGCGCAGCCGTTAAAATTTGCCTGCAATTGTTCAAAAGAACATTTTGGCGATATTATGGCAACTTTACCGCATGCTCAATTACAGGAAATGATTGATCAGGACGGTGGTGCAGAAACCACGTGCAAGTTCTGTGGCAATCAATATCATTATAGTGTGGCGGACTTGGAAGCCTTGATGGCCCGACACGAATAGTTGCAGTTGACACTTATTTTAAGTAAAGTTAGCAAGGCGCAAGCAAGAAAGAGGTGGCCTGTATGTGGCATATTGCCGATGTTGAAATTCCGAATCGCTTAGTTGTTGCACCAATGGCGGGTGTGACTAACGCGGCCTTTCGGGTAACGGCTAAAGAATTCGGTGCCGGGTTAGTGGTCTGTGAAATGATCAGCGACCGTGGGATCATGTATAAAAACGAAAAAACTCTGAATATGTTATTTGTAGATCCGCGTGAACATCCAATTTCTATTCAGATTTTTGGTGGTACCAAAGAGACTTTAGTGAATGCGGCTAAGTTTGTGGACCAAAACACGGCAGCCGACATCATTGACATCAACATGGGGTGCCCGGTCCCTAAAGTGACGAAGACAGATGCCGGGGCGCACTGGCTGCTGGATCCTGAAAAAGTTTATGAAATGGTTGCAGCTGTGACAGATGCCGTCTCTAAACCAGTGACAGTCAAAATGCGGACTGGCTGGGACGAGAACCATGTCTATGCTGTTCAGAATGCCCTAGCTGCAGAACGGGGCGGTGCCGCGGCGCTTGCCATGCATGGTCGTACCCGTAAACAGCTTTATGCTGGTCATGCGGACTGGAACATTTTGAAAGAAGTGAAACAGCACCTCACGATTCCGTTCATGGGCAACGGTGACGTTCGTACCCCGCAAGATGCTAAGCGGATGTTAGACGAAGTTGGTGCTGATGCTGTTATGGTTGGCCGTGCGGCATTAGGTAATCCGTGGGTATTAAAACAGATGTCGGCTTATCTGGAAGACGGCGAATTGATCCCGGAACCAACACCGCGCGAGAAAATTGCGACAGCAAAGCTGCAATTACAACGGCTGGTTGACCTTCATGGCGAACATCAGGCCGTTCGGGAATTTCGGATGCAGGCAGCTTACTACTTGAAGGGAATTCCGCGCTCGGCTAAAACCAAAGCCGCGGTGAATATGGTTGATACGCAGGCAGAGGTTGATCACATCTTTGATGATTTTGTTGAACAAACCGAAGAGCGCGCTCGCGAACGGCAAGCTAAAGCATAAATTAGCAGTGTTTCATTGACACACGCCTGTCCACTTTTGTTGGTCAGTGACGAGTGTCTTTTTGTTAGAGTAGGTTGCTTTTTGGATGTAAAATTGTCATCATCAAAGAGTGGTAAAAATTGAAACGGAGGAACATGTGTTGGCTAAGGATAACGGACAGCAACCAGAAATGAATGACCAAATGATTGCGCGGCGAGAAAAGATGGAAGCCTTGCGTGAAGCGGGCATTGATCCATTCGGGCACCGATTTGACCGGACCCATACCGCAGCGAAAGTACGCGAAGAATTCGGTGAAGATGATAAAGAGACACTGTTGGATGAAAAACCAGAAGTGACAATTGCCGGCCGGATGATGTCTAAACGTGGCAAAGGCAAGGTTGGATTTGCGGATATTCGTGATCGTAGCGGGAAGATGCAGATCTATGTACGTAAAGATGTCGTTGGCGATGACAACTACATGATCTTCAAAAAGGCCGATCTTGGCGATATTCTTGGTATCAGCGGTGAAGTCATGAAAACTGATTCTGGCGAGCTGACGGTTAAAGCCAACCATGTGACCCATCTTGCTAAGGCACTCCGCCCATTACCTGATAAGTGGCATGGTCTGACCGATGTCGAGCAAAAGTATCGGAAGCGTTACCTTGATCTTATTTCTAATGAGGACAGCTTTGATCGTTTTGTTAAGCGAACCAAGATTGTCAGTGCTGTCCGTGAATACTTGGACAACAATGGTTTCTTGGAAGTCGAGACACCAGTCTTACACAATCAGGCTGGCGGGGCGAATGCTCGTCCATTCGTGACTCATCACAATGCACTTGATATTGATTTATATTTGCGGATTGCTCTTGAACTGCACTTAAAGCGTCTAATTGTTGGCGGCATGGAACGTGTTTATGAAATTGGCCGAGTTTTTCGGAATGAGGGGATTGATACCAAGCATAATCCCGAGTTCACTGAACTTGAAACTTATGCCGCCTACTGGGATTTGACAGATGTTATGACCGAAACTGAAGGGATTTTCCGGTTTGCTGCGCATAAGGTGCTAGATACCGGGAAGCTCACCTATCAGGGAATGGCGATTGATCTGGACGCACCGTTTGCCCGAATTAATATGTTGGACGCCATTAAAGACAAGACTGGCGTGGACTTCTGGCCTGAAATGAGTGTCGATGATGCGCGTAAACTTGCCGATGAACATGATGTTCACTATGAACCTTATTGGAAGGTGGGCCATATTATCAGTGCCTTCTTCGATCAGTTTGTCGAAGAGACGCTCATTCAGCCGACCTTCATCACGGGCCATCCAATCGAGGTTTCACCACTGGCAAAGAAGAATCCAAAAGACCCGCGGTTTGTTGAACGTTTTGAACTATTTGTTGGTGGCGGTGAATACGCTAATGCCTTTACAGAATTAAACGATCCAATTGATCAGCGCCAGCGTTTTGAAGCGCAGGCAGCTGAAAAGAGTGCTGGTAATGACGAAGCACAAGGTATCGATGACGATTACGTTGAAGCTTTGGAATACGGCATGCCGCCGACTGGTGGTCTCGGAATCGGGATTGATCGCTTAGTCATGTTGCTGACTGATGCACCATCCATTCGCGATGTCCTTTTGTTCCCAACATTGCGGCCATAACCAATCATGATATGTCGCCCTTGTGGCGGCATTTTTATTTTCCGAAAGATATGACGGTCACCAGGATATAAGTGGCGCAAATCACGGATAATATTGTGCTATTATTCGCTAACATTCGGAGAGCGATTTTTAATTGAAAAAGTTGTTGACGATGGCGCAAACCGTTGGTATGATAAAAAGCGTCGTAAATGAGCAACAACGATTACCGATCAGGTATGAAAAAAAGTTATTGACAAGCATTGATTGCTTGTGATAATATATCAAAGTTGTCTTTTGACAAGGTCGTCCTTTGAAAACTGAACAAAGTTTCGTTTAAATGTGCAGGGTCCTTGGTACTTCGGTACCGAGGCAAGAAGTAACATTTGCGAAGTCAATTCGCTAGAACAACAAATCGAGCTATTCGAACAGCTCATATTTATATGAGAGTTTGATCCTGGCTCAGGATGAACGCTGGCGGCGTGCCTAATACATGCAAGTCGAACGAGTTCTCGTTGATGATCGGTGCTTGCACCGAGATTCAACATGGAACGAGTGGCGGACGGGTGAGTAACACGTGGGTAACCTGCCCTTAAGTGGGGGATAACATTTGGAAACAGATGCTAATACCGCATAGATCCAAGAACCGCATGGTTCTTGGCTGAAAGATGGCGTAAGCTATCGCTTTTGGATGGACCCGCGGCGTATTAGCTAGTTGGTGAGGTAATGGCTCACCAAGGCGATGATACGTAGCCGAACTGAGAGGTTGATCGGCCACATTGGGACTGAGACACGGCCCAAACTCCTACGGGAGGCAGCAGTAGGGAATCTTCCACAATGGACGCAAGTCTGATGGAGCAACGCCGCGTGAGTGAAGAAGGCTTTCGGGTCGTAAAACTCTGTTGTTGGAGAAGAATGGTCGGCAGAGTAACTGTTGTCGGCGTGACGGTATCCAACCAGAAAGCCACGGCTAACTACGTGCCAGCAGCCGCGGTAATACGTAGGTGGCAAGCGTTATCCGGATTTATTGGGCGTAAAGCGAGCGCAGGCGGTTTTTTAAGTCTGATGTGAAAGCCCTCGGCTTAACCGAGGAAGCGCATCGGAAACTGGGAAACTTGAGTGCAGAAGAGGACAGTGGAACTCCATGTGTAGCGGTGAAATGCGTAGATATATGGAAGAACACCAGTGGCGAAGGCGGCTGTCTGGTCTGTAACTGACGCTGAGGCTCGAAAGCATGGGTAGCGAACAGGATTAGATACCCTGGTAGTCCATGCCGTAAACGATGAATGCTAGGTGTTGGAGGGTTTCCGCCCTTCAGTGCCGCAGCTAACGCATTAAGCATTCCGCCTGGGGAGTACGACCGCAAGGTTGAAACTCAAAGGAATTGACGGGGGCCCGCACAAGCGGTGGAGCATGTGGTTTAATTCGAAGCAACGCGAAGAACCTTACCAGGTCTTGACATCTTTTGATCACCTGAGAGATCAGGTTTCCCCTTCGGGGGCAAAATGACAGGTGGTGCATGGTTGTCGTCAGCTCGTGTCGTGAGATGTTGGGTTAAGTCCCGCAACGAGCGCAACCCTTATGACTAGTTGCCAGCATTTAGTTGGGCACTCTAGTAAGACTGCCGGTGACAAACCGGAGGAAGGTGGGGATGACGTCAAATCATCATGCCCCTTATGACCTGGGCTACACACGTGCTACAATGGATGGTACAACGAGTTGCGAGACCGCGAGGTCAAGCTAATCTCTTAAAGCCATTCTCAGTTCGGACTGTAGGCTGCAACTCGCCTACACGAAGTCGGAATCGCTAGTAATCGCGGATCAGCACGCCGCGGTGAATACGTTCCCGGGCCTTGTACACACCGCCCGTCACACCATGAGAGTTTGTAACACCCGAAGCCGGTGGCGTAACCCTTTTAGGGAGCGAGCCGTCTAAGGTGGGACAAATGATTAGGGTGAAGTCGTAACAAGGTAGCCGTAGGAGAACCTGCGGCTGGATCACCTCCTTTCTAAGGAAACAGACTGAAAGTCTGACGGAAACCTGCACACACGAAACTTTGTTTAGTTTTGAGAGGATAACCTCTTCACGCCTATCGGGCCTATAGCTCAGTTGGTTAGAGCGCACGCTTGATAAGCGTGAGGTCGATGGTTCAAGTCCATCTAGGCCCATCAAGCGTACGCTTGTTAATTGAACAACCCTTATGGGGGATTAGCTCAGCTGGGAGAGCGCCTGCTTTGCAAGCAGGAGGTCATCGGTTCGATCCCGTTATCCTCCATTGGCCGAAAGGCCAATGACCGACGGAAGTCGGCTACTTTGTTCTTTGAAAACTGGATATCATTGTATTAATTGTTTTAAATTGCCGAGAACACAGCGTATTTGTATGAGTTTCTGAAAAAGAAATTCGCATCGCATAACCGCTGACGCAAGTCAGTACAGGTTAAGTTACAAAGGGCGCACGGTGGATGCCTTGGCACTAGGAGCCGATGAAGGACGGAACTAATACCGATATGCTTCGGGGAGCTATAAGTAAGCTTTGATCCGGAGATTTCCGAATGGGGGAACCCAGTACACATCAGTGTATTGCTTGTCAGTGAATACATAGCTGGCCGGCGGCAGACGCGGGGAACTGAAACATCTCAGTACCCGCAGGAAGAGAAAGAAAACTCGATTCCCATAGTAGCGGCGAGCGAAGTGGGAAGAGCCCAAACCGAGAAGCTTGCTTCTCGGGGTTGTAGGACTGGACATTGGAGTTACCAAAGTCCGACGTAGTCGAAGTCAGCTGGAAAGCTGCGCCACAGAAGGTGAAAGCCCTGTAAGCGAAACGTCGAACCCTCCGTCCAGGATCCTGAGTACGGCGGAACACGTGAAATTCCGTCGGAATCCGGGAGGACCATCTCCCAAGGCTAAATACTCCCTAGTGACCGATAGTGAACCAGTACCGTGAGGGAAAGGTGAAAAGCACCCCGGAAGGGGAGTGAAACAGTTCCTGAAACCGTGTGCCTACAATTAGTCAAAGCCCGTTAATGGGTAATGGCGTGCCTTTTGTAGAATGAACCGGCGAGTTACGTTTGCTTGCGAGGTTAAGATGAAAAGTCGGAGCCGTAGCGAAAGCGAGTCTGAACAGGGCGAATGAGTAAGCAGATGTAGACCCGAAACCAAGTGACCTACCCATGACCAGGTTGAAGGTGTGGTGAAACACACTGGAGGACCGAACCCATGTATGTTGAAAAATGCTGGGATGAGTTGTGGGTAGCGGTGAAATTCCAAACGAACTTGGAGATAGCTGGTTCTCTCCGAAATAGCTTTAGGGTTAGCCTCGGAGGATGGATCATGGAGGTAGAGCACTGTTTGAACTAGGGGCCCATCAAGGGTTACTGAATTCAGATAAACTCCGAATACCATCGATCTTACTCCGGGAGTCAGACAGTGAGCGATAAGGTCCATTGTCGAAAGGGGAACAGCCCAGATCACCAGTTAAGGTCCCTAAATTTATGCTAAGTGGAAAAGGATGTGGCGTTGCACAGACAACTAGGATGTTGGCTCAGAAGCAGCCACCATTTAAAGAGTGCGTAATAGCTCACTAGTCGAGTGGCACTGCGCCGAAAATATACCGGGGCTAAGCATAATACCGAAACTGTGGGTGCACCCGTAAGGGTGCGCGGTAGGAGAGCGTTCTAAGGGCGTTGAAGGTCGATCGTGAGGACGGCTGGAGCGCTTAGAAGTGAGAATGCCGGCATGAGTAGCGAAAGATCAGTGAGAATCTGATCCACCGTATGACTAAGGTTTCCTGGGGAAGGCTCGTCCTCCCAGGGTTAGTCGGGATCTAAGGCGAGGCCGAGAGGCGTAGTCGATGACAAGCAGGTTGAGATTCCTGCACTAGTTTATTTTGTTTAAGCGATGGAGGGACGCAGGAGGCTAAGGAAAGCGCACGGCTGGAAATGTGCGCCCAAGCAGCAAGTCTGACAGCGAGTGAAATGCTTGCAGTCTTAAGGACAAGCTGTGATGGGGAGCGAAATTATAGTAGCGAAGTTCCTGATGTCACACTGCCAAGAAAAGCTTCTAGTGAGAAATAAACTACCCGTACCGCAAACCGACACAGGTAGTCGAGGAGAGTATCCTCAGGTGAGCGAGCGAACTCTCGTTAAGGAACTCGGCAAAATGACCCCGTAACTTCGGAAGAAGGGGTGCTGACCGCAAGGTCAGCCGCAGTGAATAGGCCCAAACAACTGTTTATCAAAAACACAGGTCTCTGCTAAATCGTAAGATGATGTATAGGGGCTGACGCCTGCCCGGTGCTGGAAGGTTAAGAGGATGAGTTAGCGCAAGCGAAGCCCAGAATTGAAGCCCCAGTAAACGGCGGCCGTAACTATAACGGTCCTAAGGTAGCGAAATTCCTTGTCGGGTAAGTTCCGACCCGCACGAAAGGCGTAATGATTTGGGCACTGTCTCAACGAGAGACTCG
>SKET01001791.1_pt1 | contig 13976 bp, 20 predicted proteins | sample 4841461 | NCBI WGS metagenome assembly SKET01 (sample SAMN11008802, study PRJNA524170) | human gut metagenome | biome: Human fecal sample; material: Feces; isolation source: fecal sample from pouch patient p5 | host: Homo sapiens | place: Israel: Tel-Aviv | collected 2014-02-13
AGAGGCGGTCGAACTCCGCCTTCGCAAAATAAGCGGAAGCCTGGCGAAGGATATCGTTACTGCGGCGCAGTTCACGATTTTCACGTTCCAGCTCTTTCAGACGCTGACGTTCAGCGGTGGTGAGCCCTCCATCACCGCCCCCGGTATCCCGCTCATGCTGGCGAACCCAGACACGCAGAGTCTCCGGCGTACAGCCAATCTTTGGAGCAATGGAACAAATTGTCGCCCATTGTGAGTCATATTCGCTCTGACTTTCCAGAACCATACGGACTGCCCGTTGACGGACTTCGGGGGAAAAACGAGTATTTTTAGTCATCCTGTTTACCTCTTTCTCAGGAAGTTTAGTCTCCAGGATTCCCGGGGCGGTTCAAGAAGTAAAAGAATATGTCGAGTTGGTCAAACATGTTTTTGATCTGCCGATATACAATAAGTTGTGATAAATATTAAATGAGGAATTTATGGAAACTATCAATACAAAAGAAACATGCCCTTCTGAGTTTTATATTTTCGTAAACGATATGAATCCTATAACACATAATAACGTCAATATTGTAGGTTCAATATCCTCAGCAGCTATCTCAGCTTTAGCCATGAATGGAAACAACCCTCAAAAATATATAGACGGTGATCTAGACTACCTTCCATTTTTACCAAATGAAAACATGTTCCCTGCATTGTCCATGTATCATGTTAGTGCAATCAATGACTACCGCATTGAGTATAATGCAGAAATAAATAGAAAGGCATATTTTAAAACATATCCCTCCAGACTTTCTGCTGTATACGCGTTTGGTGATTATGATACTTGCGTCGAGGTACATCAAAGGCATAATTGGGATCTAAATACTGTTCGACGTTTTCGATTGAAGGACTTACCCTATACACGAGTAGCAAAAGTTAATATGGAAATAGTCTCTTTAATGAGACACGCATATAAAATATCAACATTTGAGTCTGACTACGAAGTATGGCAGCATTACTGGAGTGGGCAAGGAAACCTAGCGCTACAAATCCCAGACCGTGATTTCAAACCCCAGCGCATCGAAAGCGGTGTTATTTGGGAGTATTTGATAGAAGGAGCGCTAGAATTAATTAGAGAATAAAACAAATACGCATTGGGCTAGGTTATTCTAGCCCCATATGAAAATTATTTGTTAGGGTAGATAATATTAATCCCTTTGTAAATTTTACGATACATATCTACCATTGCCCCTAATCTTATGACACTCATCCCGCACGTCAACCCAACGTAGCGGCCACCCTCAGCAGCGTTAGCAGAACGATGCACCACAGCACGCACGCGCCCGGTTCGGTGGCAGTGATCTAGCACGGCAGACGTAAGGCGCAGCGGCTTACCTGTCACCGCACAGCGTCGGTATTGATAATTCCACAGGAAGACACGGACAGCGGCCACATCAGCGCGGCGCAACTCCAGCCGACCGGAACCATTCAACAGGAAGCGATACACATCTTCGAATGCAGCAGCGTTTGTAATCCGTTCCGCCAGCGGCATCTTGCCGAGGTGTTCCAGATAGCTCCGCATCGCTTTTCTTAGTAGTCGGTCTGTCCGTGTAACCATGATTCAAAGTCTCCACTGTCAGAGGCAGCCCGCTTGCAGGCTTCGTATTCTTCGCGCTGGCGTTGGCATACCAGAGCATAAAGCTCGACGGCCATCGCATTAACATGTTCGTCACTGATACCATTGCGGCGCATCAGCCCCAGCAGCATACGAAATTCAGCTTCAAGCTCAGGCTCTCCGGTATCCATCACCCACACTTTCAGGTCAGCGAGTGCGCCAGTCATTGGCGGCGGTTCGATGTACCGCCACCTTAATTTAATCGTCAATGCCATAAGCATTCCTCTTTATATCGTTTGCTCTCGCTTCACTGGCTTGTTTAAGCGTCTTACCTTCGATAGCGATATCCAGCAGTTCCTTTTGCTTACCAGCCAATCGCAAGGCGCTGTCTCTCCAACAGAGCAGAAAGAAGATTGTCAGCACCTGCTTACTCAAGCCAGCCAGCAGATCGCCAAGCCCTTGCTCTAGCAGACAGGCACGCCATGCAGCAGCGTGCTCCGTCATAGCACCGACTATCGGGACAGGCGCATCGAGCATCGTCGCAAGCTGACTCATCACACTGTTAGCATCGCCCGGATGCAGCCGGGGAATAGTCATGCGGCCAGCCTGCGCCAATAGCTCGACGTACCGCTGGCGGCGTGGGTCATCATCTGCCAGCGCTCTAATCTGTCTGATTCGTTTTTCATCAGCCATTAAATATCACCTATAAAATTTAAGCTGCTCTTAACAAGTCGGCAGGCGTTGTGGGATGGTATCTGGCTTTTGCTTTTAGATAAGCAGCACGCGCCGCCGCTTCGGTAGTAAATAAGCCAAGGTAACGGAGTACACCATCAACGCGTATGTAAGCCTCCCATTTGCTACAGCCCTTATTCCAGCTATATCCCCTTGCCTTGCGTCGGTTCTGGTCGTTTTCCCGCTGCGTAACCAAACGCAGATTGCATAGGCGGTTGTCGTCACGGATACCGTTGATGTGGTCAACTTGCAGACCATCAGGAATAGCGCCATGCGCAAGAATCCACGCCACGCGATGGGCTTTTAGCTGGTACTGCTTGCCGTCAAGCCGCAGGGCAACTTGACGATAGCCATCAGCTCGCCGAGTGGAGTCAGCATAGGAGCCAGCCTTAACCCGGCGTCGGTTAGCTTTATGGTGCAGGCGACCTGTCACCGGGTCATACAGGAAAAGGGATCGCAACAGCTCAGGGGCGTAAGCATCATTAACCATGACTCAGCCCCTCCAGTTATGCAGCTTGTCGGAAATTGATAACGCAGTCAGGACGACGCAGCCCAACGTTGAACAGGCGATATGAGTCCATCACCATCGTCATTTCGCGTTCATCATCCCACTGGCGATTGATGACGCTCTGCGCTTCGACCGTCAACAGTACCGAGGAAGGTTTAAACAGCGTCGCCCTCGTCAGCGCTTCCTCTGCGGTAACGTCATAATCAGCGCCCAGTTCATGCCCGGTAATGGCTTCCTGCGGGTAACTATTCAGCTCGATAACTCGCACCCCAGCGACATAGCCAACACGACGCCATGCGTAATCGTTGCCACTATCCCGGCTGTAACGGACGTTCATCAGCTTCTTATGTTCCATCAGGATGCTGAACCAAGCCGGGTCGATAAGCAGTACCAGCTCGGCCACCGGAATATCTTTCTCAGTGAGGAAGCGATTAGCAGCCGCTTTAATGGCGTGAACCAGCTCATTTGCCGCGTCCTCTTCACTGCCCGTGGTTAGATTGAGCGGGACAACGTTATCTGTAAGCGGGTTAAACGTTGGTTGCAGTGTCGGCGGTGGTACAAAGTCAGTCGCTTTAATTAGCTGGATGGTGTGCGCTTCGTCGTAGAATTTAGCGTGAGCAGTACCGATATTGCGGCTCAGCTCTGAGCGAAAGGTGGGTGCTGTCCAGTCATCCTGATAGTCAATCGGGATGCGGATATAGCTCAGCGTATCCACAGAGATAATCAGCTTATCCGACTTAACAGCGGTAGGCTCCAGCGATTGCCCTGCGGTTCTGCCCTTCACCTCCAGATCACCACTCAGGCGATCAATGCGGTATTGGTTGCTGGCTTTCAGCGGCCTGTATGTAGACAGCCCCTCGGCCAGAAATACGGATTTGGACTCTAAACGGGTCTGGACATCCCGGTCATAAGCCTCGATGTGAATATCATTGTCGGATTCCACCCCGCCATAATGTGGGCGAAACAGATCGGGACTGTACGAAGTATCAGCCATAACAAAACTCCTACGTAGGTTGATGAAGCCCGCGCCATCGTCATGGCACAGACGTGCGGAATCCTCCCGCCGAGGCAGGATTCAGAACGGTATCGATTAAAGGGATGAGGTGCCCCGAAATGGGCGTTGTGAGGCCAGAGCTGACGCGGTTCTCAGGGGTTAGTGCGCGTGAAGTAAGGCGAACGTACTACCTTGCATTAGTACGCACTCATACGCGCCATGTTCAACACCTTCCGCACAGAGGTTTCAGACACGCCAACCTTGCTTGCAATGTAACAATTCTTTTGGCCTTTTGCAGAGCGATCGATAATGTCAGCGCGTATCGCCTCAGTGATCACCTTGCGGGGTCTGGCTCGGTTCTTCTCGTGCCGTTTACGTTCGCGCATCCGCTCGGCCATCTTCGGCGGCAGCACAGGGGAAAGCCCACGGCTAACGCCAGATGTGCGGGTGCCGGATGTGGCAGACCGGGCAACGATATAAACCGCTTCGTCTGGATTGAAAACGTGCTGCACACGCTCAGGGTAAATGTGGTCGCATCTACCCAGCGGCAAGGCGAAAACTGGGCGCACGTCAGCGACACGCTCCACGGCATGGAAATTACAGGTGCTCATTACGAACCTCGGTTAATTAAAAATAGGCTTTCAGATGCCGCGCAGAATGCGGCTTGCGGGGACTCATGCGCATAGATTGGTGTGGTAGTACCGGGTTGGTGCGCACTCAGTCTTGCAGGGCGCATTCCACCGTTGGGCGTTAGCGGCCAGCGCGTTTGCCAGCGGAGCGCTGCGCAACCAGAGCACGGTATTGTTCATCGTACTGGCGATGGCCGGGGCCATACCCTGATTGCTGCGCCCACTGCGAAAGCTGGTCATACGCTGCTATAAACTCAGCATGTGACATTCCGACAGGTTGCGCGGCAGTCTGGCCGCTCGGGACGTAACCGGTAATGGAACCGCCAGCCATACGCTCTTGCAGATACTGAACCGCACGCGACATCTGCGCGGGATCGCCAGACATGACCATCCGTTCAAGGGTTGATTGCGTCCCGGCGTCGAGCTTGCCAGCGTACTGCAACATCGCGCCAACTGTACCCTGACCTAGCTGGCTTTCGACAGACTGGTGAAACTGCCCCATCAGCCCATGAAGTTCAGGAGTCAACTCAACAGTGGTGCCATCCTGTAATTGCAGTGTGTCGCCCACTTGTGCCCCAGAGCTGTCAGCGTTCTGGTCTTGCTGATTTGCGATATTGCCATTATTCCATTGTCCACCATCATTGCCGTTAACGGGTTGGGTACGGAGGAAATCAGCATCAGCAGGCGCAGAGCTAAAGCGGGATGCTCCATTGTCAGCTCCAACAGGTGCAGCCATGTATGGCGATTGCTGCGATGCAGCATCAGCACCGGAAAGGTACGGATTAACATTCTGGTCAGACATAAATTACTCTCCTGATAATGCTCTAAGGTCGTGTACCTGCGCTAACAACAGCATATGAACAGGCACACAACGTTCCGGCAGTTTGCGCACACCGTGATACGCTTTACCCATATCCCGACGATCAACCTGATAGGCGTGGGCGAGGTCTGCCTGACTCACCTCAAGCGATTCAGAAATCAGCTTTAATTGTGCAGCCCAGTCTGTATTCTTGCGGGGCGGCAGCAATACGATAGTTTTGCTCATGGTAATTCCTCGTTAAAGTAATCCACGTTTACGAAGCCAACGACGCTCACCAACGGAGCCGCGCGGGCGTTGTTTCGGATTCTGGTTAAGTGTTTGGCTGGGGTCAGTTCGACCTTTCCCGGTCAGGTTCTGCGTCAGCACATCCCAACCCCGTGATTCAATCGGAGCGTATCCTTCGCGTTGTTCGTCAAGGTTCACGTAGAGATCAGGGTTAACGGCGGGGTGCAGCGGTTCGTTCTCTGCCATCATTCAGCCTCGCTGAATTTGGAGTTAACAGACTCCAGAGTATCCGGGTACGACCAACGATTTCTCAGGCAGCGTTGCACATGCGCGACGACCTCAACAGGGACGCCCAGCTTCCCGGCGATCTCCGCAGCAGGCCAACCGAAGCGCTCTAACTTGTGGATTTCATCTAAATCAGTAGGCACTAACTTGCGCACTACTTTCGGCTTCGCTGGCTTCACCTTCAAGGGTTTCTGTACCGGGTGCGTGTGGGCGTTGCTAAAGCGGGAATGGGCGATAGCCAGCACCGTCTCAGGGCGAATCAGCATATCGCGGGCAATCATAAACTCTGTATCGCGGTGCAGCTTGCCGGGCTTATAGCGGCTGCGGATGGCGTTGTACTCCGCCAGATTAATATCAGCATCGTCTTTCCAATGTTCGGCCAAGTCATCGACATAGACGCCACGGATTACTGCATCAATATCGGTCAGGGTATGACCTGTCTCCGCTGCAATCTCTTCATTGTTCTTTAGGTGCTTATGAGCCAGCGCGTTAATGCGCTGGATATCGGTAATACTCAAAGTCATAAATTAAACTCCGAATCAAATTTGATCTGGTCAGTAACCAACGTGTGAATCAGCGCAAGGCTTGACGCGGTGTGTGTGCCCGACTTGCGGGCGTTGTCGTACATGAAGCGGACTACACGTTGATATTTCTCCGGCAGCGTGGCGAACCATTGCCGGAACTGTTCAGGGGTCATTGGTCGTCATCCTCCGGGAACACGTTGTTAAAGGTTGTATCAGGCGAGTCGGCGGCGTTCTGCTTGAGGAAGTTCACGCAGGATGACAACTCGGCAGCAGCCATGCGTGACTCTCCCGCCTCGTCCTCCTTAAGCCTGCGCGTCAACGCACCCAGCAGCAGGGTTTTTAGTTCCCATGCTCCGGCTTCAAATTCAGATTTCGTCATTGGTGGTTATCTCCAACTGGTAACAGGCCTAGCGCACGGATGTGCTGAATCACTTCTTGATGCACGGGCTTCGGCAGAAACAAACGGCGGGCAATGGCGGCGTAAACTTCATCAGGAGTCTTGCGTACCGGATGCACCCGGCCATTGAAAATCCGGTCGGACAACCGGATGGCTTTCCAGCGACGCGAGCCATCCGGCCTTTTCATGCGGTTCAGTACAGCGGCCAGACACTCCCACGGCTCGCAATCATTCAGCAGGCAATATCGTTCCAGCGGTGTAGATACCTCGCGAATGATGGCCTCACGATTAAGGGTCTTGCGATGAGGTTCGGCCAGTTCATCCCAGTTGTACCCATTCAGGGCGAAAGCTAGTTGTGCGGTGATGAGCGCATCCGCACGCGCAGCACGACGCTGCGCATGTTCGGTAACAGGCATATGATTAACTCCAGAGAATCAGGGAGAGCCTTTCGACTCAGAGGTATTTAGCGATGTACTGCCAGTTGCAGTTTTCAGGGCGGTAGAAGTAAGCAAGCTCATCAGGCGCAACATCCAGCGCCAGCGATGACCACAGCAGAAAAGCGCGGGCAGGTTCCCCATCGCGCCCGGCTCGTCCAATCATCTGAACGAGATCAGGCAAATCATCGGGGACGTATGTCACGACAACGTTACGGATATCAGGAACATCAGCACCCAGCCCGAAGGCTTTAGTAGCAATTAGAATCGCGCCCGGCGTAGAGGCAAACCACTCAGCGTTTGCGTGGCGTTCCTCGTTGCTCAGGTGCATCGTCTTCGAGTGATATGGCCGCGCCCGGTCGCCCAAGAGTTTCAGGTACGCCCGCAACGTTTTAAGGTCATTGACGAGAATAAGCGTCTTCTCTTCTTTCGGCAGAGCCTCGACCAGACCAATAGCCGCTCGGAAACGTTCGCGGCACTGTCTGACTGGCGTCAACTGGATATTCTCGCGAGCAACATCAGCGCGGAATGTTACGTAATCGCCACGGCAGCCAAGCGACTCCATTAAACTGCGCTCATTTTCGCGTAGCAGCGTAGCCGTAAACACGCAGCGTTGAGCCGAAGGAAAGGCATTCAGTAGTGTGTGCTGCATTGCGTCGTAAGCTGGGCGGAAATCCCAGTCTTTGACCGTGTGTGCCTCATCGATAATAAAACGATCAACGCCATAAGCCATCAGCGCCGCGAGAACCTGACTCGACGGAACCAGATGTTCAGGCGAAACGACTGCAACCCGGAACGCCCCGGCAGCCAGCCCCGCCAGTTGTTGCGCATTGCGGTGCCTCGGCAGCTTGTCACCAAATGCCACAGCGTGAACGCCAGCCTCCCGCAACTGGCGGAGAATCTGACGCTTAAGGGTATTCGTAGGAACAACGATAACAGACAGGCCAACGCCAGCGCGGGATTCATAAATCAATGGGTAAGTGAAGGCAGCGCTTTTGCCATACCCAGTAGGCAGAACGGCAAGCACATCACTGCCACGGGAAAAGATCGCATCAGCAACAGACAATTGCCCCGGCCTCCACTCCAGCCCATCAGGTGGCAGCAGGCTAACGCGTGCGTTTCGGTCACAGCGAGCCAGCGGGCGGAACTCATACGGCGTAGTATTCAGTGGCGGCACAGACGGCGAAGCAGCCAAGCCGTTCGGGTCACAATGATGATTTGTACTATTAAATCTATCTTCGGTAGGCTTCGACTCTCCACACCAAAATTGACGAAACTCCCCTGAGTCTCCGTAGCGTTTGAAATCTGCGTTACGCATCGCTTCCAGTTTACTCATGCCCCTGTTAATGCGGCGCATGGTCTTCTCATCGCAAATCAGGAACTCGCGGCAGGCTTTGAGAAAAGCATTCTGTCCGGTTGTTGATTCCGGCACGGCGTGCTCGCGCGGTTTCAATGCGGCATCGTCTACGCGAACGCCGGGGAAATCTGGCGGCAGTGGTTCAACATAACGAGCAGGCTTTTTATTTAGCCATTGCTCAATCTCAGCGCGTCGGCAGTGAATCGCGTCGCCGGGCTGGATGACTTGCCGCAACCCAGCGTCAGAGCGCTGTTTTTGTTTCTTCGGTTGAACACCGTGCAGCGTTCGCCACTCCCGCAAGGTCATCGCGGAGCCATCTGCATTGTAATAAAACTCTTCGGTCTTTGTGTTGTATGCCGCCTTAACGGGCTTACGCTTTACGGGGCATATCTTGGAACGTCGAATAACAACCCCGTCAGCGATCATTTGCTGTACATCTGCGTCCGCAGTATTGAGCGGGTCAGCGTCGGCAGCCTGCGCAAGCAGGCGGCGTAGGTTTGTTGGCATGGTGAAATCTCCAGAAAATAGGGGTAGGTATTAGCTCAGGTTGGGGCGGTGGTACAGGTGCGGCAGACTCTCTGCCCTTATAGAGGTTTTCATGTCGGCAACAGTGTCAGTATCTTTATCTGCCTTAATAGTCACTTTCAAAATCGGAGAGTTTGTCGCGCTTCGGGAGTTATTCTTTCTCCTTAGTAGATACCTTCATTAGCTCATTTTTTAGCCACCACCTCGCTAAGCCTTATTGAGCCTGGGCTGGCAATACTTAACAACGCGATTTTTGTCGGTCAAAAGCGGGTAAGTAATGCTCTATATCTCCTTATTAGTAGCTTTTAAAACAGAAAACATAAGTTACTGTAATCATTATATAATTATGAAAGTGTCTATAGTGATAAGTATCGCTAGATACGCAGAGCGAGCGCGGCGCAGCCGAAACAAGCGAGCGCGGAACGGCAACGGATGGAATCCGACAGGATGACAGACGGCAGACAGTGAACGCAGTAGGACAGGTAACAGACAGTAGACCGTGACGGCGTGCCATAGCTGGCAGTAGCACAGCAGGCAGTAAGACCAATGACCAACGGCTAAGACCTGAAAGGAAACGAACAAGGAAGATGATTGAATGCTACAGAAATGAATTGAAGATGTTATGAAGAATACCGTACCGATATCAGGATAAGATTGAATACAGAAATAATACCGATACAGAGTACCGTCCCACTACACAACCCCGCCACGTTGACCGCCCGGCAAGCACGGTTGCGTGGAGGGCCGAGCATCAGCAGCGGACGCAGGCCGATGAATGAGCCGAAGGCGAATGAAAGCGGACTAGCGGACGCGAGAAGCGTAGCCAGTGGTGAGCGTGAAGCGATACACTGATTAGGAGATGGGGATGTAGGGAAAGAACCCTTTTTTGTACATGTATTTAACATGCAACTTTAAAGATACTACTTACGTGTTGACCATCTTCTAATCTAGCTTAGTGATTGGACAAAGCAGCCTTTGATCCCTTCCCCTGCCCCATCCCTTGAATTGTTCAGTGAAAATCACTTTCACAATCTGATCTCGATGTTCATCGTCTGGCACGGCTAAAGCCCCGCCACCTCTTCACATCGAGAGCCGCAAGTAATACGAAAATACATTATAAATCATAGCATTACGACATTAAGGATAACACAACTCTCTGAAATCAATACAAAAGCTGTAGGTCATCCATCACCCACAGCCTCGTAACGGCCAGTGCTGGCACCTAATCAGGCTGTAGGTTGTCACTCTGTAACACTGGCGGACAGCTCGCGTTTGATACGGTAGAACGTTGCCCGGCTTATCCCGGCAGCTTTCATGATGTGCTCTGGTTTATTCCCAACGGTAAGCATAGCGCGTACAATTTCACGGGCGCTCTCATCCTTAGACTTCCCGTTATATTTCCCCTCGGCTTTGGCACGCTCGATGCCCTGCGCTTGGCGTGCTCTGCGTGTCTCGTAGTCCACTCGTGCCATCGTAGCGAGGATATCGATCAGCATTGCGTTAACAGCTCTCAGAATGCCCTCTGTAAGCTCTGACGCTGTATCGTTCAGTAGTTGCCATGAGGTTGGCAGGTCAACGGCAACGATCACCAGCCCCTTATCCTGAATTCTCTGTTTCAGGGTCGCCCATTCCTTTTGCGTAAGGCGACTTAGCCTGTCGATGCTCTCGACAAGTAAGACCTCTCCGGCCTGCGCATCATCCAGCAGGCGCATCAGTTCAGGGCGAGCGAGCCTCGCACCGCTGGCGTTCTCGATGTACTCCGCCCGTACAGGCCAGCCCCGATCACTGGCGAACTCTCGCAGCAAGCCCAGCGCCCGGTCTGCGTGTTGCTCTGCTGTACTGGCGCGGCAATAGATAAGCGTATTGTGTGCCATGCTTCCCCCCTAAGTCTCAATGAAATATCACAGCAAGACCTATAAGAGATCACATCAATAATGTGTAGTCAATAGAGTTTTATGGATAGTCAAATGAGACAGTGTGTCTGTGTCTTTATCAGGTATACCCAAACGAGACAGATACAAGCGCAGGCAAGAGCAGCACCCAGCATCAACGCAAAGTGCTTTAACAGTAGGGATTCAGGAGAGATTTAGCGTTTAAAGAGAAGAGTAGCCCTAACCCACAGCTTCACGCTCAGAACGCCAAACAGGGTCATAAACGCCACAGAGGAAGGCAAATCGATATACAGCCCGCCCAGCCTTCGGCTGGGAGAGGCGCACGGGGGAAGTTGAAGCCTTAACCGTCGAGGGAGGGGCAACCATAAACATGCAATTTTTCAAGCCGGGGATTCAGCTATAGGCTAACGGTAGAATGCGGCTTGTAGAGGGCTGTGCGCACATACCCAGTACAACCGCATTACTTCGTGCGCACAAGCCCCTGAGAGCCGCTTGCGGTGGGGATTGCTAACATCTTTTGGGATAAGGCTGCATTCTATTTCTAATACGGTGATACGTAGTCAGCGGGCAGTCTCTCTCGGAACCATTCCCATAAAGCATTTAGTTCAGCAATATCAGATTCAGCCGCCCACTCTTTAACCCGATAGTCTCTCCACGCTAGCGCATTTTCAAGGGCATTATCGATATGTTCGTACAGCCCCTCAAAGCCACACTCCAGCACTTGTCTCGTGTCGTACCCAATACGCATTTGGCGTACATGCAGAAGCTTTAGCGAGTCTTCTTTTGTAGCTGGGTTCGGATCGCCAAAATCGCCTCGCTCAGCACACCAATTGGTATATGCCACGAGTTGCTTTATACATGCTATTTGCGCCAACTTAGCTTCATTGCTTCTCATATACTCAGCTTGTTGCAACACTCGCTTTGTTGCGGGATCTAGGTCATCGTAACTCATCAATTTTCCACTCAGATCTAGCTTGCGATAAGGGTAGGTCAGGCCAGCTCTTCCCGCTTAACCAGCGGAACGCTGTAATCTGGACGAATACTCTTGGAACCCGGCATAGCTCGCATCTCTTGCGGGAAGTGCCAAATATTGAAATCCTTATTCGGGAACGTATCGTAATGAAACACATCCCAACCAAGCAGGGCAGCCATCCGCTCAAAGGCCAGCTCTTTAGCCACTGACAGTTCTAGCCTTGGATTCAGGTACTTCAAGTACCCGGAGTTCACTGCCCCAGTCAGGATGTCCACAACCTGCAATCCCAGATGGTGCTTAGAGTCGTGCATCGTCACAGACTTAACCAGCTTCTTCATCCCTGCCCTAGCCAGCATATGGTTAGCAACAATACCCGTCACCTCATCATTCTTTTTGTACTTATCAATCTTCTGGTCAATGATGACTTCAACGTCACTCTTAATCTGCTTAGCAACGTTCTTAACGAGCATTGTGTACGTTTGGTAGAAAGCCAGCTCCCTGTCCGTCTGCCAGTTGTTGTACATATTCTTCACAACGATAATCGAGTGAAAGCAGCATGAGTTCTTGAGCACCATTGCCAGCAGCTCAATGCAGATGTTTGCCTGCCCTGCGCTGTTCTTAATCTTCGACCACTTCAACTCACCGACAATACCGTACTTGTCTTTCAGCTTCTGAACGCGCTCATTAAAGATATGCAGTGTGTCTTTACGAACACACAGCAAACCAATGCCGTAACAGCGGTCACTTCCTGTCGTACCACTCTCATCACCAAAGGCCACGTATTCCATGCATAATACCCACTATTAATTTAATGGATATTTTATGTCCAACCCAAGCGGCAAGCAATGTCTTGCTTTGTCAGCTTACTGTCACTCGTGCTCAATCTTGTTGGGTATCGTAACTGGGATTTCACTGCCGTACATGAGTGGTGGGTTGAGATAGGCTATACCATGCAAGCACCCTAAGAATCCGAGCAAATACATAATGATACCAATCAACTCCAGTCCGAGCTTGCGGTCTATCCCCGGAATTTCATCAGTGATGCGAACCTGTACCTCTCTGCCAACCAATTGGCTGTACGATGAAACAAAGGACTTGAAGACTTCGGCAGCTCTTGGAGAGTCAATGCTATGTGCAAGTGCATTCCGCAACTTGTTCAATTTATCCAAAGCAGCCCAAACATTTTTGGGGAATTCCATGCCCGGTAAATGAGATCCAAACATAGCATGCACTAGGTTTAGCTTATGGCTAAAGCCGAGCTTAATATTCTCAATCGGGCCGCTATCCCGACAATGCAATTTCAAAATTTCAAAAAGTAATTCCTCAACGAAAAGATGCCCTTTTAGTATGATTGAGGTGGTATCCATACCAGCATGCAGGTGCTTCTCGTACCTTGACCATCTGGCTTCGTAAATGGCTTTAAGCCCTTCCTGTGTGCGCATCGTATTCCCTCAGCAGTACCAGTTTTCATGCAGTGTACCAAAGCTACCACATACATGATTCCATACATTCAACCATTACAAACCATTAGCCCCGTTGGTGGTAAGACAACAAGCGGAGCCTCTGGCGACTTCATCAGGGTTATGTCAGTTAGTGAGGCTTATCAGGATGACCATGTACCCAAGGGGAGCGAGGCCGAACCGCTGGCAGAGCTTGCATATGGTCTGCAAGTACCGTGACCACCATAAACCTGTTTATCCCCTGCGGCGTCTCGCGACGGCGACAGAACGGGGGCATCGGGCTAAAATGCGCTTCACTAAAAGTTTTTGGGATTGTTTAGAGACGGTGGCTACGTCATAGCTTTCAAGTTGAGTCAGTACGTGTTTGACGCTTGGAACTACACGCCGCTATAAGTTAACATCCCAATTACCACTATCAACCACAGCGGCTTTTTCAAGGGACAAACAGAGCATTTCTTACAGGCAAAAGAGACAGATATTATTGTCTAACTAGCTGTATTGTAAGGAATTTAGTGACTTGGTGCCGAAGGCCGGACTCGAACCGGCACGTATTTCTACGGTTGATTTTGAATCAACTGCGTCTACCGATTTCGCCACTTCGGCACTGAAGAGGTATGCGGAAAACGTTGTGGATTATACCTGTCG
>SKET01001800.1_pt1:12500-13946 | contig 13946 bp, 9 predicted proteins | sample 4841461 | NCBI WGS metagenome assembly SKET01 (sample SAMN11008802, study PRJNA524170) | human gut metagenome | biome: Human fecal sample; material: Feces; isolation source: fecal sample from pouch patient p5 | host: Homo sapiens | place: Israel: Tel-Aviv | collected 2014-02-13
ATCTTCGCAAACATGAATAGATATATATCCTTATTTTACAATTTTTCCCAAAAAGGATTTATCTTTATCCCCAGCCTCGGAGGAAGGATTTTTCTTTGATGAAAAGTTTTCTATTTTTAGAGTTAAAATTGAATGTACATAATACCTATCCAAAATAATATGAATGACTCACTATTCACTCGGTTTTTGGGCCATAATCATTATGTAGGAGAGATGGCCGAGTGGTTCAAGGCGTAGCATTGGAACTGCTATGTAGACTTTTGTTTACCGAGGGTTCGAATCCCTCTCTTTCCGTACTCGTCAACTAATTCACCAATGTTACTGACTGCAATGCATCAAATAAGAATGGATACTCCAACAGTTAGACCTTTCTTTGATATAGATTATCTATTCCTACCCCGAATTTCTGTGGTACGAAAAATACTGGACAAAATCGACAAGGAATGAAAATACCCTACCGATCTATGATACATGAATAAGAGAAAAATCCCCAGATGAAACCCCTTACCTTACTTACCCCGGGTCCCTTTACTTAAGCCAAAATGAAGGGGGCAAAATTGCCCGAACCCTTGTTATTTTAGTTATGGTTAAGTCTGACGAGAGTAATATTCTACAACTAGCAATTCGTTTATTTTCAAACCGACCCATTTACTATCTATTATTTGATTGACTAATCCTTCATATTGGAATGGGTGAAGAGTCAAATGTTTTGGTAATTCCTCACGGGGGGGTGAATCAAGATAATTTTGAATCAGAGCCCTGGATTTTTGCTCATCCCTCACTGTAATAATATCTCGGGGTTTGCAGCGATAACTTGGTATATCTACTATACGACCATTAACTAAAATATGTCTGTGGTTAACTAATTGGCGGGCTTGAGGAATAGTCGAAGCCATACCTAATCGAAAAAGGATGTTATCTAAACGCATTTCAAGTAATTGTAGTAAAACCTGACCTGTTGACCCTTTGGCTTTTCCAGCGATCCGAACGTATTTAAGTAATTGTTGTTCTGTAAGACCATAATGAAAGCGCAATTTTTGTTTTTCTTCTAAACGAATACGATATTGAGATTTTTTGCCGGGGCGTGATTGGTTTCTAAGATCGCTTCCGGCTCTAGGCTTTTTACTAGTTAGCCCCGGTAAAGCCCCCAGACGACGGATTTTTTTGAAACGAGGTCCTCTGTAACGCGACATAAAGACTCCTTATTTTTTATGAAATTTCATAAAACAAAATTAAAACTAAACTAAAATATGATAAATTAAGCGAAATTTACTGAAGTATTACAAAGAATAAATAATTAGAGGAATTGTATCAATATCCGTACCTTATTGTATATAAATAATTGTATTATATAAATAAAAAGAATTTAAAATAAATAAATAAAAAGAAAAAAATAGTAGAACTGGGCCGGGCGTGGTGGCTCACACCTGTAATCCCAGCACTTTG
>SKET01001803.1_pt1 | contig 13938 bp, 14 predicted proteins | sample 4841461 | NCBI WGS metagenome assembly SKET01 (sample SAMN11008802, study PRJNA524170) | human gut metagenome | biome: Human fecal sample; material: Feces; isolation source: fecal sample from pouch patient p5 | host: Homo sapiens | place: Israel: Tel-Aviv | collected 2014-02-13
ATACTTCGGCACATAAATAAGATCGCGATAAAACCACATCGGCATTTTTTGCTAATGTTTCCAGCAAAATAAAATGGTATTCGCCGAGACGACGTGTTTCACCCGTTTCGCAATGTATTAAGGCATTGAGTGACGGGTCCATCCGCCAGTTGTTGATAATAATACTCATAGTTGAGTTTACCTTAGCAAGGGATAAATGGTTCCTGATAGTGCTTTACATAAAGCACAGTCTTATACGTCCCTGAGAAGATGATTTTTCTGCGTGATAATTAATATTTTATGGTAATAGGATTATTCTTAATCACTATATGGCGTGGGAATGTAACGAAATGACAGGACAGGTACAATAGGCAAATGTGTACTATTTGCAACGCAATGTAAATTTTGGCATCAGTACATTGAGAACAAAGCGCATTAATTGATGACAATCTTAACTATATCAAGCGGTTAATAAAGACATATTTTGATACCTGGCCATGTGGCAGATATTGCTAATAATCTTTTTATCTGAATTTAACCTCTACTTTTTTTAGCTAAAAGTGGCATCGGATAATACGTGGCGAAATTTTTTTCATAGTGATTTTAAGTTTGCGCCTGAGGTGTCGTTTTTACAGGGTATCGAAACGAAAACGATTAATCCCAAGGAGCAGTATCATGTTATCTATTAACACCAATAACGCCTCAATGGCCGCCGTTAATGCAATCAGCAAAAGCAGTTCTTCTTTGTCTACATCTATGGAACGCCTGGCAACAGGTAACCGGATTAACTCTTCTGCCGATGACGCCGCAGGCAAACAGATTGCTAACCGTCTGACTGCACAGTCCAGCGGTATGGGTGTGGCACTGAGCAACATTAATGATGCAACGGCGATGCTGCAAACCGCTGACAGCATGTTCGACGAAATGTCTGATGTGCTGGGTCGTATGAAAGACCTGTCAACTCAGGCAGCGAACGGCACCTACAGCGACGACGATCTGCAGGCGATGCAGGACGAATACGACGAACTGGGTCAGCAGATGTCTGACATGCTGCAAAACACCACTTATGGCGGCACCAACCTGTTCGGTGTTTCCGGTACCAGCAACACCGGTACTGACGGTCTGTTCCAGAGCGCGGTGACTTTCCAGGTGGGCGCGGAATCTTCCGACACCATGACCGTGAACATTTCAAGCCAACTGAATACGCTGGTGACGGATCTTTCTGCTATCAGCAACTCCTTTAGTGCGGATCAGGCTGACACCACGGGTACTGCGGGCGTGTCTGGCGGTACTGAACTGACTGCGTCTGGCTCAGCTAACCAGATGATCACCAGCATTTCTACGGCGATGGATGATGTTTCACAGATCCAGTCCAAGCTGGGTGCGTCTATCAACCGTCTGAACGACACCGCAAACAACCTGACCAGTATGCAGGACAACACCGAAGTCGCTATCGGCAACATCATGGATACCGATTACGCGACGGAAGCGTCCAACATGACCAAACAGCAGGTGCTGATGCAGACCGGTATCACTATGCTGAAACAATCCAACAGCATGTCCAGCATGGTTTCCAGCCTGCTGCAGTAGTGCGGGATTGCCGGATGCGGCGTGAACGCCTTATCCGGCCTACAAAATTTTGCAAATTCAATATATTGCAGAAACCTTGTAGGCCTGATAAGCGCAGCGCATCAGGCAGTGTTGCGTTTGTCATCAGTCTCAATACCGCCTGCGGGCGGTGTTGTGCTTTTTGCGGCAGGCACTTTTCCGCCGAACCGGAAACACGCTTTCCGCCCATTTTTCAATCTTTTGATTATTCACATAAAAAATATTGGCACGCCTTTTGCCAATAACCTGACATCGTTATCCGGAGTCATCAATGATTAACCCAAGAACTATTGCCCAGGAAATCGCTTATGCGGATGTCGCTACCCAGGCGGCAAATTTGCAGGAAAAGCAGACCGAGCTGGATGCCGAAAGCAGCGGCCTGGATACGCTCAGCTCGGCGTTGAGCGACTTTCAAAGTGCCGTCGATGCGCTGAACAGCGATACCGACGGCCCGGTAACGTTTGCCGCCACCAGCAATAATGACTCAGCGACCGTTTCCGCTAACTCGCAGGCACAGGCGGGAAGCTACTCGTTTTTCGTTGAGCAACTGGCGCAGGGGCAGCAGACCACGTTCAGTATGGGCGACGACGCCTTTTCCGCTACCGGCACCTTCGAGCTGACGATGGGCGACAGCACCATGGATATTGATTTGTCGGCGGCGGATCAGAACGGTGACGGCGACGGTTTTATCGACGCCAGCGAGCTGGTGAATGCGATTAACGACTCTGACGATAACCCCGGCGTTTCAGCGGCGCTGGTAAAAACCGACGGCACCACCACCATTATGCTCACCTCGGATAGCACCGGGGCGCAGAGCGCATTTTCGGTGAGCGTAACGGGGCATGATGCCAGCAACGATAGCGCCAGTGCGCCCGTTGCCACGGATGTTTCCTCCGCTCAGGACGCGATTATTCATCTCGGCAGTGCCACGGGGCCCGAGATCACCAACAGCAGCAACACCTTTGATGATGTGATCCCCGGCGTCACCATGACTTTCACCGAAGTCAGCGATTCTGACAGCGATCTCACTACCTTTAACATCAGCGAAGATTCCAGCGCCAGCCAGGAGAAAGTACAGACCTTTGTTGATGCCTATAACACCTTGATTGATACGGTTGATTCGTTGACTACTCATGGTGATGACAGTACCAGCGCCGGGGTATTTGCGGGTGACGCCGGGCTCAACTCACTGGCGAACCAGCTCGATGATATCGCCCATGCCAGCTACAACGGGGTGTCGATTGTTGACTATGGCATCACGCTTGATTCTCACGGCCACTTACAGATTGACTCCGACCAGTTCAACGACGAAATGGCGAAAAATCCTGACGGTCTGACCTCTATTTTCGTTGGCGACAACAGCATGGTGGCACAGATGGACGATCTGATTAACACCTACACGGACTCCAGCAACGGCATCATCACCCTGCGCCAGCAGAACATTGACGATCAGATGAGCAAAATTCAGGACGAAGGCGATCAGCTTACCGATACCTATAACGCCAACTATGACCGTTATCTGGAGGAGTACACCAACACGCTGGTTGAGGTGTACACCATGAAAGCCAGCATGGCGGCATTCGCGTAACTCAGAAGGAATATCCCTAAAGATGTACCAAGTACAGGATGGCTATTCGCAATATAAAGAGATCGATCTCGCGGCGCGTACTGCGGCGGCATCGCCTCTGGAACTGGTGCTGGTGCTGTTTTCTGGTCTGATGGACGAGCTGGAACGCGCCAAAAGTCATATTGAAGGGCGGCGTTTCGAGAAGAAAGCCCAGAGCATCAATAAATGTATCGACATTCTCAATGCGCTTACCAGTTCGCTGGAATTTGAAACCGGCGGCGAGCTGGTGGTCAACCTTTCACGCCTCTATGACCACTGTGTGTATCGCTTGTATGAAGCCAGCGGTGAACTGTCGGCAGAGAAAATCGATGAAGTGATGCTGATCTTAAGCAATCTGCGCGAAGGCTGGGAAGGGCTTTCGGGCAAGCTGGGTTAAGACGATGGAAAAACAATGCAGGCAACTTTTCGCGCTGGTTGAGGCGATGAATGAGGCACTGGATAAACAACGCTGGCGACGCCTTCCGGCACTGCATCAGCAGTTGATGCGCCAGTTTCACGATTACGCGGCGGCGGAAACCGATACGGCGCAGTTGTGTGCGGTGAAAGCACAATTGTACGGCGCGTTTAATGCCCTGATTAAACGGCGCGAGCAGCGTGCAGAAGTGTTGAAGGCGCGTATGGAACAGCATCAGCGCCATCAGGAAGGCGTGCTGGCCTACTCAATTATTAATTTATTTTCGGAGAAGTCATGAATCCGGCATTGCTTGCCACGCTCGGAACACTTGCGGAAACGGCGTCGCTGAAAGCGGATATTTTACCGTCGGTGAGCGGTGAAAACGCGCCCGCGTTTACCCTGCCGAAAATGGCGGTGGCCGCGGTGGCAGAGCGCGTTCATAACGCTAAAACCAGCCAGCAACAGGCGACGCATCCCCAGGAGAACGATCCGGTGGCGATGCAGGCGCTAATGGCGCTGTTACTTCCGCAACCTGCCGCGCCGCATCAGGACACGCCGCAGCCGCGCAACGTCGCAACATCGCCGGTTATCCAGCACTTGACGAAAGCGGTGGCGCAAAACGCGCCACAATACCCGACGCAACAGCAGGAGCCCACGCCGTTGCCGCCGCAGTTGCAGGCGCTGGTCAGCCAGTTACCGCAGGTGAAACCGGAGCAGCAGGCCAGACTGGCGACTTACGCCAGTGAAGATTTACATGCCATTGCGCCGACGCAGCCGCGCGTATCGGCACAGCCCGCTCGTCCGAAACCTGAGCCAAACCGCGTGACCGCGCGCCCGCAGGTCGAGCGTAAAACGGAAAAAGTAGCAGACAGCGAGCCGGTTATTGCGAGGGCCGTGTTGCAGGTTAAGACGCCGGAGCTGGTCAGCGATCATCAGGAGATTGCCACTAAACCCGTCACGCTCTCAATGGACGAGCTGGGCGAAAAGCTGACGACGCTTCTGAAAGATCAGATCCACTTTCAGCTCAACAAACAGCAGCAGATCTCCATGATACGTCTTGATCCGCCGTCGCTTGGCAAGCTCGAGATCGCCGTGCAACTCGACAACGGCAAACTAACGGTGCACATCGGCGCGAACCAAAGCGAGGTTTGTCGCGCGTTACAGCAGTTTAGCGACGATCTCCGCCAGCATCTGACGGCGCAAAATTTTATGGAGGTGAACGTACAGGTCTCCTCCGAAGGGCAGTCGCAGCAACAGCAACAACAGTCGGGCCATCAGCAGGAAGAGGTGAGTGCCGCCTTACTTCTTGACGATGCGCCTCAATTTCCACAGAACGAATCCGTTTTAATCAAAGTGTAAAGGCAAGATGAAGAAAATCGTGGTGGCGGGCGTGGTCAGCGCCGTTCTGGCGTTAGTGGTAGGTGCCGGAGCAGGATGGGGAGTCTGGCATCACTATGCCGGAAAAGGAAAACCGACTGCCGCCGCGCAGACGGAATCCGTGGAAACTCTGGATGAGAGCAAAAGCGTATTTGTGACCTTACCGGAAACCATTGTCACGCTGCATGATAAAAATGGCGCGGATCATTATTTGTCAGCGGAGTTAGTCATGGTGGTCGCCAGTGATAAAGAAGCGGAAAAAATAAAACATCAGGAGCCGCTGTATCAAAGTATTGCAGTTGAATGCCTGACGGAAATGAAATTTGAAGATTTGCGCGGCATGAAAATATCTGCCATCCGCAAACTGATTTCTGACGCGTTAAAGCAAGATCTTCAGCGTCGCAAAATGAGCGCACCGTATAAGGATTTACTGGTGAAAAAAGTGGTCTTCCAGTAATCACCAGGCGGATATAAACATGCTACAGGATGTATTCGAGTCAGAAGAATTTGCTGCCGCGCCGGTATTAACCCCGCAGCAGGAGAGCCACTATTTGCAGGCCTATTTACCGTTGGTGCGTAAAGTGGTGCGGCAACTTGCCCCGCAATGTAACTGCATTATTGACCGTCAGGATATGGAACAAACGGCGTTAATGGGGCTGCTTAACGCCATTCGCCGCTACGGGCTGCCGGATGAAGGTTTTGCGGGCTATGCCGTGCACCGTATTCGCGGTGCGATCCTGGATGAGCTGCGCGCTCTCGACTGGCGACCGCGCCAGCTGCGGCAGAAATATCATCAGATGAAGGACCTGATACGCGAAACGCGTAAGAAACTGGGGCACGAACCGGAGTGGTCAGAACTGGCTGTGGAAGGGATCTCGCATGAAGATTATCTCGAATATCAGCAACTGGAAGGAGCGGAAACGCTCGCCAGCCTTGACGAACTGCTGAACGGCGAAGGGCCTGGCATTCCGCTTGCTGGCAGGGAACTGGAAGAGCAGTTTATTACTCAGCAAATGCTGCAACAGGCGCTTTCACAATTAAGTGAAAAAGAGCAACTGATCCTCTCCATGTATTACCAGCATGAGATGAATCTCAAAGAAATTGCGCTGGTATTAGGGCTAACCGAGGCCCGAATTTGTCAACTGAATAAACAGATCGCGCAGAAAATTCGTGATTTTGTCTATCCGAATTAAAGTGAAGAAATCATGCAAAAAATATTAGGTTTACTGGTGGTGCTCGGCTGCGTATTTGGCGGATATTTTGAAGCCGGTGGACAATTAGTGGCTATCTGGCAACCGGCGGAAATGATCATTATTTTAGGCGCGGGTTTCGGGGCGATGATTATTGGTAACCCGAAACATGTGCTGAAAGAGATTGCCCATCAAATTAAAGGCGTAATCAGTAAAAAACAGCTCGGGCCGGAGTTTCAGCGTCAGCTTTTAATGTGCCTGTATGAGTTGCTCGAAATGGTGCAAAACGGCGGTCTGCGCATGTTGGATCAGCATATCGAGCAGCCGGAAGAGAGCACTATTTTCCAGAAATACCCGCTGATATTAACCCAGAAGCGGCTGGTGACTTTTATTGCCGATAACTTTCGCCTGATGGCGATGGGCAAAATCGACGCCCATGAACTGGAAGGCATTCTCGATCAGGAGCTGGACACCGCCGAAGAGTCGCTGCTCACGCCGTCGCGCTCATTGCAACGTACCGCCGAAGCGATGCCGGGGTTTGGCATTTGCGCGGCAGTGCTCGGCATCATCATCACCATGCAGTCGATTGACGGCTCTATCGCCCTGATTGGCCTGAAAGTGGCAGCGGCGCTGGTGGGAACGTTTTTAGGCGTGTTTATCTGCTACTGCCTGATGGACCCGCTCGCCAACGCCATGGAACAGCAGGCGCGGGCGGAACATTCGCTGCTGGAGTGCGTGCGTACCGTGCTGGTGGCGCAGGCGGGCGGCAAACCAACGCTGCTGGCGGTGGATGCCGGGCGTAAGCTGCTGCATCTGGCGTCAAAACCGACTTTCGCCAACCTCGACGCGTGGGTGAATGCGATGCTGGAGCAAGAATAAGCATGAGGAAGACGGGCAACCGCCGCGAGCGAGGGGCAAAAACCACCATCGTCCGGCGGCAGATCAAAAAGAATCATGCCGGGCATCACGGCGGGGCGTGGAAGGTGGCGTTCGCCGACTTTACTTTGGCAATGATGGCACTGTTTATGACGCTGTGGATAGTCAACAGTGTTAGTAAATCTGAGCGTGAAAGCATTATCGCCGCGCTGCACGGGCAGTCGATTTTCAACGGTGGTGGGCTGTCGCCGTTAAATAAAATCAGCCCGACGCATCCGCTGAAACCTGCCACCGTGGCGGTGCCGGAAGAGACGGAGAAAAAAGCGCGTGACGTCAACGAGAAAACGGCGCTACTGAAGAAGAAGTCCGCCACTGAGCTTGGCGAGCTGGCGACCAGTATCAACACCATCGCCCGCGATGCGCATATGGAAGCCAATCTGGAGATGGAGATTGTCCCGCAGGGATTACGCGTGCTGATTAAAGATGACCAGAACCGCAATATGTTTGAACGCGGCAGCGCGAAGATTATGCCGTTCTTTAAAACGCTGCTGGTGGAGCTCGCGCCAGTGTTCGACTCGCTCGATAACAAAATTATTATTACCGGGCATACTGATGCGATGGCCTATAAAAGCAATATCTACAACAACTGGAACCTTTCGGGTGACCGCGCGCTCTCGGCCCGTCGGGTGCTGGAAGATGCCGGGATGCCGGAAGATAAAGTGATGCAGGTGAGCGCAATGGCGGACCAGATGCTGCTGGATGCCAAAAATCCACAAAGCGCGGGCAATCGGCGCATTGAGATTATGGTGCTCACCAAAAGCGCGTCCGATACGTTGTATCAATATTTTGGTCAGCATGGCGATAAAGTGGTGCAGCCGTTGGTGAAAAAGCTGGATAAGCAGCAGGTGCTTTCGCAGCGAACGCGTTAAATGCTGAATCTTTACGCATTTCTCAAACTCTGAAATCACTGTATACTTTACCAGTATTGAGAGGTGAGCAATGCGTAAAATCATTCATGTGGATATGGACTGCTTTTTCGCCGCGGTGGAGATGCGCGACAATCCCGCCCTGCGCGATATCCCTATTGCTATTGGCGGCAGCCGCGAACGCCGGGGGGTGATCAGCACCGCCAATTATCCTGCGCGTAAATTTGGCGTGCGTAGCGCAATGCCAACCGGCATGGCGCTCAAACTGTGTCCGCATCTCACCTTGCTTCCAGGGCGCTTTGACGCCTACAAAGAAGCGTCAAATCATATCCGCGAAATCTTCTCTCGCTACACATCGCGTATTGAGCCGCTGTCACTGGATGAAGCCTATCTCGACGTCACCGATAGTGTCCATTGCCACGGCTCTGCGACCCTTATCGCTCAGGAAATCCGCCAGACGATCTTCAACGAGCTGCAACTGACGGCGTCTGCGGGCGTTGCGCCGGTCAAGTTTCTCGCCAAAATCGCCTCAGACATGAATAAACCCAACGGTCAGTTTGTGATTACGCCAGCAGAAGTTCCGGCATTTCTGCAAACCTTACCGCTGGCAAAAATTCCCGGTGTCGGCAAAGTCTCGGCGGCAAAACTGGAAGCGATGGGGCTACGAACCTGCGGCGATGTACAAAAGTGTGATCTGGTGACATTGCTTAAACGCTTTGGCAAATTTGGCCGCATTTTGTGGGAGCGTAGTCAGGGCATTGACGAGCGCGACGTTAACAGCGAAAGGTTGCGAAAATCCGTCGGTGTAGAACGCACGATGGCGGAAGATATTCATCACTGGTCTGAATGTGAAGCGATCATCGAGCGGTTGTACCCGGAACTTGAACGTCGTCTGGCAAAGGTAAAACCTGATTTACTGATTGCCCGCCAGGGGGTGAAATTAAAGTTCGACGATTTTCAGCAAACCACCCAGGAACACGTCTGGCCGCGGCTGAATAAAGCTGACTTGATCGCCACTGCGCGTAAAACCTGGGATGAACGCCGTGGCGGGCGCGGTGTGCGACTGGTGGGGCTGCATGTGACGTTGCTTGATCCGCAAATGGAAAGACAACTGGTGCTGGGATTATGAATAATATACAAATAAGGAACTATCAGCCTGGCGATTTTCAGCAACTATGCGCTATTTTTATTAGAGCGGTTACGATGACCGCTAGTCAGCATTATTCACCACAACAAATTGCCGCCTGGGCGCAGATTGATGAACATCGATGGAAAGAGAAACTCGCGAAATCACAAGTGCGGGTTGCGGTTATTAATACACAACTGGTCGGCTTTATTACCTGCATTGAGCATTATATCGATATGTTATTTGTTGATCCGAAATACAACCGCTGCGGGGTTGCCAGCGCTTTGTTAAAACCTTTGATTAAGTCTGAATCCGAACTTACGGTAGATGCCAGCATAACCGCAAAACCCTTTTTTGAACGTTATGGTTTTCAGACAGTTAAGCAGCAGCGCGTTGAATGCCGGGGAGCGTGGTTTACTAATTTTCATATGCGATATAAACCGCAACACTAAATCCAGCTTGCAATGAAAATAACGCCCGCCTAATATGTGCGCGTTTTCTTATTCCACAAACTGCAAGGAGGTAAATCATGAAAAATCCTTTATCAATGACTCTTTGCAGACCTTTCCAGGATTAATTCTTTTTTTCTTGCCCTGGATTCGTCTGCCATTTCTTGATTTTTATATTTATATACTCTAAATAATTCGAGTTGCAGGAAGGCGACAAGCGAGTGAATCCCCAGGAGCTTACTAAAGTAAGTGACTGGGGTGAACGAACGCAGTCGCAGTACATGCAACTTGAAGTATGACGAGTATAAATGGAATGATACATGGGCAAATATATTCGTCCCTTATCCGATGCGGTATTTACCATCGCATCTGATGACCTGTGGATCGAGAGTTCAGCGATCCAACAATTACACACCTCGGCAAATTTACCCGACATGCAACGCGTAGTAGGGATGCCAGATTTACACCCCGGACGCGGCTATCCGATTGGCGCAGCGTTCTTCTCCGTAGGCCGTTTTTACCCGGCACTGGTCGGCAATGATATCGGCTGCGGCATGGCGCTATGGCAAACAGATATTCTCGCGCGTAAATACAACGCCGATAAGTTTGAAAAGCGATTATCTGCGCTGGATGACGTTGCTGAAGAAAGCTGGCTGGAGGAAAACCTGCCGTCAGCGTTTGCACAGCATCCGTGGCGCTGCGCGCTTGGCTCTATCGGTGGCGGAAACCACTTCGCAGAACTGCAAAAAGTTGATCAAATCATCGACGCGGAACTGTTTGCACTGGCAGGTCTGGATGCGCAGCATCTGCAACTGCTGGTTCATAGCGGCTCGAGGGGGCTGGGGCAGTCTATTTTACAGCGGCATATTGCCTCGTTTTCGCATCATGGTTTGCCTCAAGGCAGTGACGACGCGCTACGGTATATTGCGGAACATGACGATGCGCTGGCGTTTGCGCGTATTAATCGCCAGCTGATCGCTTTGCGCATAATGCAACAAGTTAAGGCCAACGGAAATTCGGTTCTGGATGTGGCGCATAACTTTGTTAGCGCATGTCGAATCGGCGATCAACAAGGATGGTTACACCGTAAAGGGGCTACGCCGGATGACAACGGTCTGGTGATTATTCCCGGTTCACGCGGTGATTACTCCTGGCTGGTTAAGCCTGTTGCGAACGAAAAAACGCTCCACTCGCTGGCGCATGGGGCAGGGCGTAAATGGGGGCGCACCGAGTGTAAAGGGCGTCTGGCAGCGAAACACACGGCGACGCAACTCTCACGTACTGAACTTGGCAGTCGGGTAATTTGTCGCGATAAACAACTCATCTTTGAAGAAGCGCCACAAGCCTATAAATCGGCTGAAAGTGTGGTGCAATGTCTGGTGCAGGCCGGTTTAATTATTCCTGTCGCGCGACTGCGTCCGGTGCTGACGCTCAAAAACAGTGGAGGGAAAAAAGGATGATCTTGCTACAACTCTCCTCAGCTCAGGGGCCGGAAGAATGTTGTCTCGCAGTGAAAAAGGCACTGGACAGGCTGATTAAAGAAGCTGCCCGACAAGACGTCGCGGTAACGGTGCTGGAAACAGAAACGGGTCGCTACTCTGACACACTGCGTTCGGCGCTGGTTTCACTTGATGGCGACAACGCATGGGCACTAAGCGAAAGCTGGTGTGGCACTATCCAGTGGATTTGTCCGAGTCCGTATCGCCCTCATCATGGGCGCAAAAACTGGTTTCTGGGCATTGGGCGTTTTACTTCAGATGAGCAGGAGCAATCCGATGCGATCCATTATGAGACGCTGCGTTCGTCGGGGCCGGGCGGTCAACATGTCAATAAAACCGACTCGGCGGTACGCGCCACGCATCTGGCATCCGGGATTAGCGTGAAGGTTCAGTCAGAGCGCAGCCAGCATGCTAACAAACGGCTGGCGCGATTACTGATTGCCTGGAAGCTGGAACAACAGCGACAGGAAAATAGCGCGGCGCTGAAATCGCAGCGGCGAATGTTCCATCACCAGATTGAACGTGGCAACCCGCGACGGACGTTTACAGGGATGGCTTTTATCGCTGTGTAATAGAGGAATGTCACCCGCCGTTTTCTTCGTGAAAGCGGCGGGCAAAAATGAAAGGATTCGTCATGTTTATCGGTCATCTTCCGGCTGGATATTTAATAACTTGTACTTTAGTGAAACGCCTACCGCTGATTTCTCGTCATGCGCGGTGGGCGATGGTTATTGGCTTAGTCGGGGCCGTTGCACCCGATTTTGATCTCTTCTGGTGTTATCTGGTGGATAACGGGCAACGACATCATCATCTTTACCCGTCTCATTGGCCATTATTATGGTTTGCTCTGCTGGCGGCGACATTAGTCTGGGCCGCAATTGCGAAGAATAAACTTCCGGCGTGGCTGGGCGTGGTGTTTTGCCTGAATGGTATTGTGCATTTGTTGCTTGATACGCTGGTCGGTGATATCTGGTGGTTGATGCCTTTCGTTAACCAACCCTTTGCACTCTTTCATATTACGGCGGTACATCATCCGTGGTGGCTCAATTTTTTATTACACTGGTCGTTTTTACTGGAACTGGCATTAGTAGCTGCCGCCATTGCCATGTGGTGCAGGCGTAATGCTAAAATGGTAAATGTAAAACGCGTGAAAAAATGATTCTGACTTTAAGCGGCGTAACATGTTTCCTGGGGAAATTCTCCCGTGGCTAAGTATGTTTTCCTGACTTTGCCCCAGGCTCTGAACATATAAAAATTCTGCTTTTCACCCTTAAGTTCTTTCACGGATTCCAGCGCAAAACTTTCTTTGGTGATCAGAAATTCTCCCCATGAAATATGGTCGCAGCTATATAAATATGCGACCTTTTCATGAGTTTCATAATGTTTTGTTATTTCGATATAGATAGCCATTGGCTTCAAACAGTAGTCCACGCCCGCAGGCGTGGACATTATTGTAATTACTTCGCCGGAATTTCTTTCAGCAGTTCAGTCAGTAGTGTCCAGTAATGACCTACGCTTTCGATGTGAACTTGCTCATCCGGAGAGTGTGGACCGGTGATGGTTGGCCCGATAGAAACCATGTCCATTTCCGGATACGGTTTTTTGAACAGACCACATTCCAGGCCCGCGTGAATAATCTGGATGTTCGGCGTCTTGTTGAACAGGCGCTGATAGGTTTCACGTACCAGATGCATCACCGGAGAATTAGCGTCCGGCTGCCAGCCAGGATATGCGCCTTTCGCTTCGGTTTTCGCGCCTGCCAGTTTACCCAGCGAATCCAGCATGCTCACCACGTAGTCTTTACCGCTGTCGATCAGAGAACGGATCAGGCAGTGAATTTCTACGTTGTTGTCGGTCATGGTCACGACACCGACGTTCAGTGAGGTTTCAACCACGCCTTTTGCTACGTCGGAGTTGCGGATCACACCGTTAGGGGTGGCGTTCAACAGACGAATAAAGGTATCGCGAGATTTCGCAATCAGGGCAGCTTTATCGTTCGCAACAGAGTCCAGCAACAAGGCCAGATTTTTCTCTTTCTCTGCCAGCTCGTTTTTCAGGATGTCCTGATAGGTATTCACCAGCGTTTTCAGCGCGTCGACTTTATCAGCTGCGACAGCAATGGTCGCAAAGGCTTCACGCGGGATGGCGTTACGCAGTGTGCCGCCGTTGAAATCGATAAGACGCAGGTCCAGTTCTTCTGCATGTCCCGCAAGGAAGCGCACCAGCAGTTTGTTCGCGTTACCCAGGCCAACGTGGATTTCACCGCCGGAGTGACCGCCTTTCAGACCTTTTAAGGTTAATTTGAAGGTTTCAAAACCAGCCGGAACGGCTTCACGATCTAAATGCAGGTTGGAGGTGAAGTCGATACCCCCAGCACAACCCATGTAGATTTCACCTTCTTCTTCGGAGTCGGTGTTAATCAGAATGTCAGCCTGTAACCAGTTGCTCTGTAAGCCGAACGCCCCGTCCATACCGGCTTCTTCGGTCATGGTTAGCAGCACTTCCAGCGGGCCGTGAACCACGTTTTCGTCAGCCAGAACCGCCAGTGCAGAGGCCATACCAATGCCGTTATCCGCGCCCAGCGTGGTACCGCGCGCTTTAACCCATTCGCCATCAATATAAGGCTGGATAGGATCTTTAGTGAAATCGTGCACGGTATCGTTATTTTTCTGCGGCACCATATCGAGGTGGGCCTGCAAGACGACTGGTTTACGATTTTCCATACCTGCGGTAGCAGGTTTACGAATCAGGATATTACCCACCTGATCGCGTTCGACATGGAAACCTTTCTCTTTTGCCCAACCAACAATGTATTCAGCGAGTTGCTCTTCATGATAGGACGGGTGAGGAATAGAACAGATTTTGGCAAAAATATCCCACAGCGGCT
>SKET01001813.1_pt1 | contig 13892 bp, 18 predicted proteins | sample 4841461 | NCBI WGS metagenome assembly SKET01 (sample SAMN11008802, study PRJNA524170) | human gut metagenome | biome: Human fecal sample; material: Feces; isolation source: fecal sample from pouch patient p5 | host: Homo sapiens | place: Israel: Tel-Aviv | collected 2014-02-13
CCCACGGCCAGAATCAGCACCTGTTCCCCCACGGAAGGTGCCCACCATGTGCGCGAACGTCCTGCGCGATGGGTCAGCCACTGAAGCCAGTCGGTGCACATGCCGCCGGTCTGCACACGGCAGCGACCGGCGTTAAGGTCGGTTTCGACGATAATGCCGGTGCGGATCATGTTGCGCAGTGCGCGCGCGAGTTCCTGAATATTTGCGAGAGTGTTCATAACGGGAAGGATGCCGCCGGGTCATACCGGCGGCAATGTGACGATGAGGTGTCAAGAATGGCACAACTAACGGTCGAGGTGAGCCAGGATAATCTCTTCAATCATCTGCACATCCTCACCGGTAAAGCCGAGCAGAGGACGCGCCGGATAATCAATTTTCTTACCGTCTTTCCGGTTTTCTTCCGACAGACCGAACTGATGCACACTGGCGATTTTCGGCGACTTCCCGCCGTAAAACTCCATTGATGCCTGCTCCGGGCTGGCGCGGATATGCAAAAAACGACTGGTGATAAGTTTCGCAAACATTTTTCGCTTAACACGACCAGTCTTTTTTCTGGCGCTCTGCTGCTGGCGTGGCACGTAGGGTGTGCCGTCCGGGGCTTTCTGTGCCATCACCCGACGCTGCTGACTCTGCCGCAGACGTTTCGCCAGTTCGGCGCTCAGTCGCCGACGCCCTGACGGTGACAGCGATTCAATAAGTCCGGTCAGCCGGTCTTCAAAACGCTTAAACTCATTCATCCCACTTGCTCACGAGTTCGCCATTGATATACAGCTCCATCGGGCGGGTGACCGGCTCCGGCGGCGGAGGTTCCGGGATATTCTTCACATGCAGTGCGCCGCCAACCTCACTGACCAGCGTGCGCTCGGTCAGCATCAGGCTGATACTGATATCAAAGCTGCTGTCATTGTTGATGTCTGCATAAAACGTGAAGCCCTTTTTCTGGCCTTCGTCAGTGGTCATGATGTCGGGCTGATTTTCCCGCAGCCACGCCAGCACCGGCACAATGAGCAGGTCAAAATCACCGGTAAAGTCGGTCACAATGACATTGAGCGTGTAACGCTTTTCGAATGACAGCGACGTCGCCAGTGTGGAGGCAATACTCCCGTTATCCACGAATATCCGCAGCATATCGGGGTTAGTTTTCAGCACCGTGACGGCATCAGTCAGCGCCCTGCGCAGGCTGTCGGGTTTGAGCATCGTTTTCGTCCTGACAGTGTTTAATCATTTTTACCTGGCTGGCACAGCGTGCCAGCGCGTTCTCAAGCTGCCGGATATCGGCACTTAAATCGCCGTTCGTCTCCGGGTCACTGCCCGGCATCGGGCAAAGGCTCACTTTCGGGCAGGCGTTGTGGACAATCACTGGCGTCGGTGCAGGCGGGGCGCTGGTGCAACCGGCGCACAGCATCAGGCAGCTCAGCACCATACCAGCGGCGAAAATCTTCGTTTTCATTAAGTAACCTCGTGATGGTTTTCTCGCGCTGTGCTTCACGCTTCGCGGCGTTCTCCAGTTCCTGACGCAGTGCCACCTGCGCCAGCTCGTTTTTGTCTGCCCTGGTGATGGCAACATGAAGCTGATTTTGCAGCATGGTGATGGTCGTTTGCTGCCCGCTGGCGACGTTGTTCGCCCTGTCCAGCGAGGCGCGCAGGCTGGCGTTTTCATGCTTCACCAGAAACAGCCCCGCCACCGCCAGTGATAACAACACAACCAGCACAGTCATCAGCTTTGACATGGTTCCCGCCCCTCAAAACGCTGACGGCAGGCCGTACGTATCAGCCGGAAGAACAGCGACGCCACGAGGTAAATCAGCGCAGTAAAAATCCACCCGGCAGCGACCAGCGAGATAAACGTCGCCACCATCACCACCAGAGCCACCGCTCGTCTGCGCCACGGCACCGGCTGCAAAAACAGCGACGTGACAATCTTCACGGCCAGCGACTCCGGTGGCAGCTCCCGCCCGTAGCGTTCCAGCACATACTCAGTGGCATAAACGCCGACACCACCGGCAACCACACAGATAACCGTCGCCAGAATCGCCCAGGCGGCGACAAAACTGACGGCCACGCTCTGCGGGTAAATCAGGGACAGTGCCAGCATCAGCGCCAGCGACACGTTCAGCATCAGTGAAAGGGATAATTTCTTCATGGTGTTTACTCCGTTTAAGCCGGTACGCCGCCAGCGGTACGCCAGACGGTGACCAGTTTTTCCAGTGAATGCTCACGCTGACCGTAACCGGCACCCGGCAGGGACGCCCAGATATTGCGACAGCGTGAAATGGCGCGCTCAATGCGTCCCGCCCGGATGTCATCCAGTGCACCGCGTTCGCGGATCAACTGAATGGCGAGTCTGTCCTGTGACAACGGACTGAAATCCGGCAGGGCAAGCTGTTTGCGGTAATGCGGCCAGAACAGGTAAAGCTGCTGATAGCGACCGGAGGCCGTGGATTTTTCACCGCGACGGTTAAACACCTTCGCCGGTCGGCCATGCGCGAACGGGTGGTCACTGTAGTCGGTGAAGATTTCCGGCTTCCCGTCCAGTCCGGTGACTATCACGTCATAGCCCCGGTTTTTCGTCAGCGGATGATTCGCCGTCCCTTCGGACACGGCCAGCATGTCGAGAAAGGCGGCGATATTCTGATGCGTGTTAATTACCGGCATTACGGTTTCCCCCTGCCCTTAAAGCGGCGCTGAATGGCAATCTCAATCACCTGATAACCGGCGATACCCAGCATGGAGCCGATGCCGCACACCGCAGGCAGTGACAGGTCAGGAAACTGCACCAGAACAACACCGGCAACCATCGAGACAAAACCACCGAGTAACATGCGCCCGATAAACAGACGCGGGGTGATGGGTTCACCACCGGCAAGCACCTTGCCGACAACAATCAGCACCCCAATCATGAAAAGCGACAGGACGCTTTTTTCTTCTGCTGTCATGCGTTACTCCCACAGATTGACAGTTTCAGCCACGGGCGCGGTCTGAACGTCGGGCAGTTCGACGGCGGTGCCGTGCGGCAGCACCGCGCCCAGTTCAGCCAGTCCCGGATTTGCGGCGAGCACGGTCTCAACCACGCCCTCAGTGCGCCCGTAATACCGGACACAAATGGCGTCGAGCGTGTCGCCCTGTAGCGCAAAGGTCTTCATCAAATTTGACTCACGATGCAGCGCGGCTTGTCCTGGATGCGCGCCACTGCCCAGCGCATATCCCGCCACAGCTCATCAATGGTGCTGTCAATGCTGTCGGCCTTCTTGTCGCCTTTCGCACTGGCATCCACGCCGCGATAACGCTCATAAAGCGACGCGGTCGCCATCGCACACACGGCGCGCTCGTAGTAAAAAACTTTGATGTTTTCACCGTCGATGTCGTCCGCCGGGACGTCAGCCAGACGCGTAAAACCGGCGGCAATTTTCTGTTCGCGGTACTCGTACAGCTCCGCATTCGTTTCAGCCATGCCTGACTTGATGGCCTCACGCAGACGGGCAGGGGCGACGGTCTGCTCAAGGCGCATACGTTCCCGGACGCGCTTCGGGTCGATATCGGGAAAAAAGAACGTGTTTTTAATCACCGGCTCGTCGCCTGCCGGTTGCGGGATGACCACCGTACCCTCACCGGACACGGGAGCCTCCTTTCGCGGAATAATCAGCGTCATCATGACTACCTCTGAAAAGTCGGGCGGTGGACGCCGGTACAGCGTCAGGTGATTCACCCTCACTGACCGGCGTGCCGCCCTGGCGCGGGGCGCATTCGGTTGTTAACTGGCTTTCTTTTTCGGGCGTCCACGTTTTGCCGGTGTCACGCTCCGGGTCTTATGCGGGGCGCGGGTGGCCGCTTTTGGCTGCGGCTCCGGCTTCGGTTTCAGCTCCCGCTCCAGTCGTTCAATCTCTTTTTTGACGCCTGCCTGACAGTCGAGCTGTGTCGCACGTTGCAGGTGCGACAGCGCACCGGCGGCATCACCAGCGTCACGCAGAAACAGACCGGTGATTTTGTGCAGCTTTGCGCGCACTTCATCAGGCATGTCAGCCGTGGCGGTCAGTTCAAGGGTCTCCGTCAGCAGGCGGGTATCCACAGACTCACCGGCAGCGTGAGCGCGCATGGCCGCGAGCGCCACCTCCTCGGTGAACATGTACGGCGGGGTGCGGCGGTGTTTACCCGGCATGGTCAGACCGTACTTCAGGGCATAACGGGCAATCTCCAGCGCACCGGCAATATCGCCGGTATCCAGACGCCACAGCATGACCGTCATCAGAATGTCATCCTGTGCACCTTTGCCCTGGTCCAGCACGCCGTTCACCCACGGCAACCAGAACGGCAGCAGTTCGCGTTTTTTCGCGGCCTTCAGCTCTTTTGAATAAATCGCTTTCAGTGTGCGCTGGTCTGCGGCGAGCTTAACCAGCATCTGCTCATAGACAGTTGCATGTCGCAGCGGGGCGGCTTCCCGCTGCGCGGTCATCGCTGCCGAGACCCGCATCATGTGGCGCTGTGCGGGACTCGTCATCGGTTACGCTCCCGGCTCTGCGGTCGCTTTAGCCGGTGTGGAGAAATCACCGACCTTAATTTTTTCCACCAGACAACCGGCGGCGTAGTCTTCCACCACGTAATCAATGTTCATTGACTCGTAGTTCTCCACGCGGTCGAGTTTCGGGTTTTCCTCAATCACGCGGCGATGGCTGTCATCCATGTAGTAGATGGACAGGTTTTCCAGCTTCGTGATGAGCATCGCATCCGCCGGGAAGTACGGGACGCGTACCGCTGGCAGGTTGCCGATGCGTTTCTGGCTGATGATGACGTCAGCGGCCAGCATCTCGCTGTTGTCCTGCTCCTTGTTGACGATGGGGAAATACTTGTCCGCCAGTAGCTGACGTCCCACAATCACCACAAGGTCAGGGTCTTCCTGATACCACGGCTCAATCAGGTTGTTGGTCGCATCCATCACCAGTGCATCGAGGCTTACATAATCACCGCCCTTACCCACGCGGATGACCTCAGAGGTGGTGTGCCCTTCCTCGTCAGTGACCTTGCTCATCACGCGCGCCGGGGCTTCATTGCGGTATTTCTGCAGCCAGCCGACCGCCACATCCTGCAGCATCGGATTGCTGCTGCGGTCAGAGGTTTCGGCACGCTTCACGCCGTTAAAACCGGCCATGATGAGATCAAGGGACTGGCGTTTGATAATGGCGTTACGGATACGGAGCTGGAAATCCTGATAACGCGCCCACAGGTCCAGCGTTTTGTAGCGGATATAAAAATCGAAGTTAATCTGGTCGCATTCGTACTTGTTTGACGCCAGCTTCGAGAAGTCCTTCGGCTGACGCTCGGTGCCACCGGCGGTGTCGGTGGTGCTGGCGATGGAGCCGGTGACACCAATACCAATTTTTTCCCCTTTCATTTCGCTGACCGGCACAATGTTGATGCGGGTCAGAAAGTCAGAGGACTCCTGCATGGTGTTCATCAGGGTCTGGGTGACCGACGGTTCAACGGTGAATTTTTTCGACACATCACCGGCGTCGATGCCGTTCAGTTCGGCAACACGGGACAGGTAGGCATTAAATTTAAAACGGGTTTCCTGGCGCATAGTTTTTCCTGAAATTAAGGGTTAATCGTGAAGGTTTTCCCGGACTGACTGACGCCGGTCAGCAGTTCGTCATCAGGGCGTCACCGCCACCGCCGGTGGCCTTGCTGCGGCGCTGCTGGGTCAGACTTTCGGTGTGGTCGAGGCTGTTTTTCAGGTGGGTGAATGCCTGGCTGGTTTCATCCGCCCTGTCAGTCACCTCCTGCTTAAGTGCGGAAAAGGCGGTTTCCATCTCAGCGAGGCGCTGCTCAGTGGCGCTCAGCTTTTCCTGCACATGTTCAGCAACAGCGGTCACCGCTTCATGCACGTCATTCAGACGGGCGTCATCGCTGGCCTGTTTGCGGCCAAAAATGGATTTCACCTTTTCGGTCAGGGCGGTGAACACGGTTTCAGGCAGGTCTTCAAATTCCAGCTCAACAGGCGTTGCCACTGAAATCAGGTTTTCAGGGCTTAATTTGAAGCGGTTCAGGGGGTTGTGTTTTGCCGTGCGGCAGAATTCCAGGTATTCCGTGCCGAGGCTTGCCGGGTCATCGGTGACGGCCAGACCCACCAGATAACATTTGCCTGTATTGGCAAAGTTCGGCTGAATTTCCATTGAGGTGTAGACCTTCTGCGCGGCCTTGTTCATCGCGATAAGGTCATCGGTCGGGGTGATTTTCGCAAACAGCGCCCATTTGCCTTTCAGCGCCGAATCATCGTCAATCTTTTCGGCCTTCAGTTCGGCCACATCGCCATAACGCTTAAAAATACCGTCAGGCAGGATGCCGCGCAGATGTTCCAGGTTAATGCGGCAACCATAGACACGCGGGTCAAAGGTTTCGGCCATTTCCTGAATATCCTGCGCACTGATGACACGCCCGTCACAGGTGTCACCCTCAACGCCGATACGAAAGAATTTTGAGACTTTTTTTGCCATTGTCAGGAGTCCTGAATAGTGATTAGAGGAGTCACATGTCGGCATCAGTTTCCCGACGATGCGCATCCTCCGCCATCAGTCCCGGATGGCTTATCACTGACACAACAGCACCTTAGCGAATCGCGGGGCGCGACTCAGTAGCCTTGCCGTGTATTCATCACGGCGAGGTATTCATGACCATCACCACAGACACCACTCTTTTACACGACCCGCGTCGTCAGGCGGCGCTGCTGTACTGGCAGGGGTTTTCCGTGCCGCAGATTGCCGCCATGTTGCAGATGAAACGCCCGACGGTGCAGAGCTGGAAACAGCGCGACGGCTGGGACAGTGTTGCCCCCATCAGCCGTGTCGAAATGAGTCTGGAAGCGCGGCTGACCCAGCTCATCATCAAACCGCAGAAAACCGGCGGTGACTTCAAGGAAATTGACCTGCTCGGACGCCAGATTGAACGACTGGCACGAGTCAACCGCTACAGCCAGACCGGCAACGAGGCAGACCTTAATCCGAACGTCGCTAACCGCAACAAAGGCGGGCGTCGCAAACCGAAAAAGAATTTTTTCAGTGACGAGGCCATCGAAAAGCTGGAGCAGATTTTCTTTGAGCAGTCTTTCGACTATCAGTTGCACTGGTATCGCGCCGGGCTTGAGCACCGCATCCGCGATATCCTGAAATCCCGCCAGATTGGCGCGACGTTTTATTTTTCCCGCGAGGCGCTGCTGCGCGCCCTGAAAACCGGCCATAACCAGATTTTTCTGTCGGCCAGTAAAACGCAGGCGTATGTGTTCCGTGAATACATCATCGCCTTTGCCCGTCTGGTTGACGTTGACCTGACCGGTGACCCGATTGTCCTGGGCAATAACGGCGCAAAACTGATTTTTCTCGGCACCAACTCCAACACCGCACAGAGCCATAACGGCGACCTGTACGTCGACGAGATTTTCTGGATCCCGAATTTTCAGGTACTGCGTAAGGTGGCATCAGGTATGGCCTCACAGAGTCACCTGCGTTCGACCTATTTCTCCACCCCGTCCACGCTGGCGCACGACGCCTACCCGTTCTGGTCGGGTGAACTGTTTAACCGGGGACGCGCCAGCGCCGCTGAACGCGTGGAAATCGACGTCAGTCATAACGCCCTTGCCGGTGGGCTTCTCTGTGCGGACGGCCAGTGGCGGCAGATTGTCACCATTGAGGACGCGCTGAAAGGCGGCTGCACGCTGTTCGACATTGAGCAGCTCAAACGCGAAAACAGCGCCGACGATTTTAAAAACCTGTTCATGTGTGAATTTGTTGACGACAAGGCGTCGGTGTTCCCGTTCGAGGAGCTGCAACGCTGCATGGTCGACACGCTGGAAGAATGGGAAGACTATGCGCCGTTTGCCGCCAATCCGTTCGGCTCCCGCCCGGTATGGATTGGTTACGACCCGTCACACCGTGGCGACAGCGCCGGATGCGTGGTACTGGCACCGCCGGTGGTGGCCGGTGGCAAATTCAGAATACTTGAGCGTCACCAGTGGAAAGGCATGGACTTTGCCACCCAGGCTGAATCCATCCGCAAACTCACCGAAAAATACAACGTCGAATACATCGGTATTGATGCCACCGGCCTCGGTGTCGGCGTGTTCCAGCTCGTGCGCTCGTTCTATCCCGCCACGCGCGATATCCGCTACACGCCGGAAATGAAAACCGCAATGGTGCTCAAGGCCAAAGACGTTATCCGCCGTGGCTGTCTGGAATATGACGTCAGCGCCACCGACATCACCAGCTCGTTCATGGCTATCCGCAAGACCATGACCAGCAGCGGACGCAGCGCCACCTATGAGGCCAGCCGCAGCGAGGAAGCCAGCCACGCCGACCTCGCCTGGGCAACCATGCACGCCCTGTTAAATGAGCCACTCACCGCCGGTATCAGCACTCCGCTGACATCCACCATTCTGGAGTTTTACTGATGAGCAAGAAAAAAGGGAAAACACCGCGACCTGCGGCAAAAACAATCACCGCCAGCGCCCCGAAAATGGAGGCATTCACCTTTGGTGAGCCGGTGCCGGTACTCGACCGCCGTGACATTCTGGATTACGTCGAGTGCATCAGTAACGGCAGATGGTATGAGCCGCCGGTCAGCTTTACCGGTCTGGCAAAAAGCCTGCGTGCTGCCGTGCATCACAGCTCGCCGATTTACGTCAAACGTAATATTCTGGCTTCAACGTTTATCCCGCACCCGTGGCTTTCCCAGCAGGATTTCAGCCGCTTTGTGCTGGATTTTCTGGTGTTCGGTAATGCGTTTCTGGAAAAGCGTTACAGCACCACCGGTAAGGTCATCAGACTGGAAACCTCACCGGCAAAATATACCCGCCGTGGCGTGGAAGAGGATGTTTACTGGTGGGTGCCGTCCTTCAACGAGCCGACAGCCTTCGCACCCGGTTCCGTGTTTCACCTGCTGGAGCCGGATATTAATCAGGAGCTGTACGGCCTGCCGGAATATCTCAGCGCCCTTAACTCTGCCTGGCTGAATGAGTCGGCCACGCTGTTCCGCCGCAAGTATTACGAAAACGGCGCTCATGCCGGATACATCATGTACGTCACTGATGCCGTGCAGGATCGCAACGATATCGAAATGCTTCGCGAAAACATGGTCAAGTCGAAAGGCCGCAACAACTTTAAAAATCTGTTTCTCTATGCCCCGCAGGGGAAAGCCGACGGCATTAAAATTATCCCGCTCAGTGAAGTGGCGACGAAGGACGATTTTTTTAATATCAAAAAAGCCAGCGCCGCTGACCTGCTGGACGCACACCGCATCCCCTTTCAGTTGATGGGCGGCAAGCCGGAGAACGTCGGGTCTCTGGGTGATATTGAGAAAGTGGCAAAGGTCTTTGTCCGCAATGAACTTATCCCGCTACAGGACAGGATTCGGGAAATAAACGGCTGGCTCGGTCAGGAGGTCATCCGCTTTAAAAACTACTCACTGGACACTGACAACGGCTGAACATCGCCGCCTGCGGGCGGCTTTTTTACACCCCGTCATCACGCCCTCACACGCTCATCACCGCACAAAAAATCCCGCAGACACACCAACGCCCCAGCAGGCCAAGTAAACGCCTTCACGACGCGCTCAGACGCTGAAAAAATAAAATCAGCACCACCGCCAGCGCGCAGTGCTTTCCCCGCCTCGCCCGCCCGCTTCATGGAGATATTTTCATGCACATCTATAAGTTAAGCAAAAGCCCGCCAATTCTGACGGGCCTTAACAAAAAAATTATTCAAATGGTCATGCAGATCCATGCAGCATATATAGGCATCCTTAAGTGTTAAAAACTAGTCATCTAGTTTTTTAACGATTTCAGCAATCCTTGCAACAGTAGCCTGCCTCTCTGTATATTCTCTATACGAGCTCTGTGCGCTATTAATTAGCCCATCATAATAAACAATCCGACCATTCACTGACTGTAGCTGAAGGTTAGTATAAGATGGGTCTAACGCATAATCTGATGGCTCTCGACCAAGGACAAAAATCACATCAATTGATGGTGTTGAGGCCGGGTCAACAGCTTTTGCACACTTAATTACTGCCTGCCTGTACTTATTCCCCTGACTGACTAGATTTGCAACAGAAGTCAATACGCTAGCTCTCTTAAGTTCAATGATAATATGCTTACCTGCAGATGAGCGATATTTTATATCCATACGACCTTTCTTCTCTTCTTCACTCAGGCCAGCATCAATCTTGTCCCACTCTTGGTTAACACGCGACTCCATTATTGGAGAACCATCAATTCTTTCCCATGATGGGTCTAATAACCAAAGGTGTTCAAAAAGATAACGTTGCAATACTTTTTCTTTTTCATCGTTATCGACTAGGCCTTTGAAGCTTTGAATAACATCTACACGACTCTTAGCTATCTCATAATATAATGTTGCCTCTAAATCGTCTTGTTTCTCAAGCAATGGCAATAATTTTTCTGCATTAAAAAATACAGCATCAGCTAGCTCCTGCGACATTTCCTTAATACGCAAGCGCTCAAATGCAAAAATTGCATGCTTAAAGAGTTCCTTCTTCTCTTGTGGTTTATCCTCCAGAGGCAACGATTCAATTTGAGCGATCATTTTTTCTGCATAGCCTCGGGAAGCAGGTTTTAATGAACCGATCCACTCCGCAAGTACCGGATTCGATTCTTTAGCTTCCTTTGCTCCTTGCTTTTCTCGTAGTGAGCTCCATTGACCAGCAACCTTTCTCAGGGCAATCTTAACCAATGATTTCAAATATTGATAACGAGGGTCATCTTCAACAACTCGTTGTCTATCACTTGTTGCAATATCTTCATCTTCATCTGTATCAAGGAAGTCTGCCTCAAGTTGCCCTGTAAGATACTTTGTGTATATCCCACCATCGTTTATATCATCTAAAATGTTCTCTTGAAACAATCGACCTCTAGATAAAACAACAATGCTATTTAGATTTCCTTCAGGTGTATTCAACTGACTAGGCTGTTTTATACTACCAATCCACCCTTTAATGCTCCATTCAGGATTAAATAATTGACTTTCTGTCAAAAATGATGAAATGTCAGTTACAGTTATTAACCCCGGACATTCTTTTTTAAAATCTACCCCCGAGTTAATATCCCATACGAACTGAACATGTTTTAGGTCCTCACGTTCCTTTGCTGTTACTTCTACACCATCAACGAAGACCCTAAAATCATTACTACCAATAACAGAAAAACGCCTTGCTAACTTTTTACGCAAAGCGGTTGCAGTGGCAGGTATGCGAGATCGATTTAGATCACGCAATGTTACTAATGTTCCTTGACTCACAGAAAGTTGAGCAGAATCCAAAGGTTCTGGATAATATCTACCAGCCCCACTTTTGATTGCATGCTCTATTTTTGGAACTTCCATAACTAAACCATGTCGTTCTCCATCCTTGATTGATTCAACCGTTACAGTTTTTGCAATAGAAAATAAAGATAACTTACCAATACCTTTTCTGCCCATGGGTAGTCGTCCCTTGGGAGTTAATAGCTGGCTTTTATCATTTCTTTTTTGATAGCCAACTGTTAGATATTTCGAATTCATATCATGAATGGTCATTCCAAAACCATTATCCGAAATAGTGATTCTGTCAGGAGAAAGTTTTATATGCACTTCTGTAGCATCTGCATCCCATGCATTAGCTACTGTTTCCGTAATCACTGCCGCAACATTGCTATATAGATTGATCCCCAGATGCCCCAGAACACTCAAGCTAACCAGCATCTCATAAGTATGTGTTTTTTCATCAACATGCGATAAAACTTCGCTATGCTCCGCCATTTCTCCTACTACCCCCAGATAGACTATTAATAAATGATTTTCCTACAACTTCACCTAGTTTTACCGGAACGGCATTACCAATCAAGCGACCAACTGTTGCAAATGTGATCTTTGCACCTGGTTCAGAAAAAACATAGTTCTCCGGAAAACTTTGAAAGATAGCTGCCTCACGTAAAGAAATGGCCCTATCCTGTTGAGGATGCCCAAAACGTCCATTACCAAAACCAAAACATAGGGTTGTCATTGTAGGAGCTGGTTCATCCCATCTCATCCGTCCATATACACTTGTGTAAGTTTTGCCACTACTTTTCTTATGGCACGCAGCAACCAACTCAGGATCCCAATCCTTCCATGTTCCACCTGGTTTTGATTGACGAATCCTTTCGAGATTTAATTGGCTCATTCCCTGAGCAACGTGTAATGGATCTTTCTCATCAGCTTGCCCTGAATCTATCTCTGGCAAATGAGAAATAGCATCTTTCACTGTTACGTAGTTATCTTCTGAATGTGTTGGAGGAATCAACACAACATCACTGATCTTGGATGCCAGTAAAACTAATCGCTGCCTTTTCTGAGGCACACCATATTGTTGACAGTCAACGACGCCATACCAGACCTTATACCCACCTTTCTTAAGGTCTTTAACAAAATCCAAGAAAATTTTATGCTTTTGTAACCTTGGTACGTTTTCCATGGTTATCAAGTCTGGTGAAGATTCTTTGACTAGCCGTCCAAATTCACCTAAGAGTTTCCATTTGCCGTCAGCAGATTCAATCTTGCCTTTTCGATAACTTGAAAAAGGCTGACATGGGGCGCAACCAGCAAGAAGTCTTATTCCCTGTTCTGGCCACAAGCGCATAAGGTCTTGACCTGTTACATCACAAATATCTGAATTTATATATTTAGCTTTGTTGTTGTGCTCATACGCCCATCTGCAATCTGGATCTAAATCAATACCAGCAATGACACCAATCCCTGCTTGTATCAAACCATGGGTTAATCCACCTGCACCACAAAAAAGGTCAATAGCATAAATTTTAGACATAACATCCTCTCCCTTAGTGCCTCCTATTTTAGCTAAGAAATATCGAGACATCGAGCATCTTCAATGACATAGCCAGATTAATCCTAATCTATTGAAATAGATGATTAATAAGAGTAATGACGGAATGTAACATTAAAAGCATCTTTGTCATAACACTTCGGTATCTCACAAATTGGCATCATGGCTCAATACCTCTTCTCTCTTCTGCGATCTATTAATCTAAGCAGATTCATACTGGATATTTTTCTCGTTATGGTGCGGTTTTCCATACATACCGCATACATTTTCAACACACTTGAATACTTAACAAAACATAATCCTCCAGCCAGTCTGACAGGTCCGTAACATCCGTTATCCGGGCTTCAACCTTTCGCCCCGTATACACATCCTGAACCCATTCATGCAAAATCAACGTGTCTCCGTACTCATAATTACGGTCATTTTTCCGAAACTCCGCACGTTTCTTTCCTTCCAGCACAAGGTCGAAATATTTTGCGTGCAGCTTTACCTCGTGAATTTTTGCCATCATTTCCACTCCATTACTGTTGAGAATCCCGGCCACTCATCAGCGACCGGATACGTGAATTTTTTCCCGTCATAATTTACGGTCGCGCCACGCGCCAGCGCCTCAAGCACCCATCGCTGCGGCCTGATACCGTTCTGAGCAAGGTCAACGCGGATACGGGTAATTTGCATTCGTTCCGACCGGGTCATTCTGGCCGATGGCGCTATTTCATGCGGTTTTAACGGGCTTCCGGCTCTTTGCTGACGATTTGGTGTTCTCAGTCCGTGTTTTAATGCGCCCCTTAGCGCCTTCACGACCTCCTGGTCATTCCATTCGATAACACCGTCATCAACCAGATTAAGCACTGCTGCGGCGTGCTCTGAAGGTGTGGGAGCCGGTAACGAAGTATCACCACCGGTGAGTTTTCCACAGTTATTGACAGGACTCCGAGGCGCGGCGATGCCGCTTTTTAAAGTCAAAGGCTCAACGACCGGAACTTTCGGCACAATGCGCCAGTCCGTCGTTCTGGTGATATGAATATGACGCGCGC
>SKET01001835.1_pt1 | contig 13780 bp, 8 predicted proteins | sample 4841461 | NCBI WGS metagenome assembly SKET01 (sample SAMN11008802, study PRJNA524170) | human gut metagenome | biome: Human fecal sample; material: Feces; isolation source: fecal sample from pouch patient p5 | host: Homo sapiens | place: Israel: Tel-Aviv | collected 2014-02-13
CGGCGAGCGGCGCGAGGCGCGCGCTGGCCGCGCCGGCCACCAACGGCGTCTGATGCGGCAGATCGAAGGCATCGGCGTTCAGGGCGAGCGTCGCGTCGGCGATCACCGCGGTGACATTGTCAGTGCTGCCTGCCCGCAATGCCATGGAAACGAGGCGCTGCGCACATTCTTCCTGATCGGAGCAGGTCGCTAGCATTTCCTGCAGGGTGGAATCTTCCAGTACGCCGCACAGGCCGTCGGAACACAGCAGCCAGCGGTCGGCCGGATGCGCCTCGCGTACGGCGATGTCGGGGCGGGGGTCGATGTCGAAGTCACCCAATACGCGCATCACGACATTGCGCTGCGGATGGTTGCGCGCCTCGGATTCATTGATGCGACCGGTGTCGAGCAGATGCTGCACATAGCTGTGGTCCGAAGTCATGCGGATGAGATGACCGTCATGCAGCAGATAGGCGCGGGAGTCGCCGATATGCGCGAGTACCCAGTATCCCGACACCAAGGCTACGGCGGTGACGGTGGTGCCCATGCCCGCAAGGCGGCGTTCGCGCTTGGCCTTGCCGACGATGGCATCATGCGCGGCCATGACGGAGGTCTCCATCATGTGGGCGACGGTCTTCACGTCACCTTGCTCATTGTCCTGTTCGATATGCGCCAGCGACCGGATGGCGATGGTGGAGGCGGTATCGCCGCCGGCATGGCCACCCATGCCGTCGCAGATGGCGATCAGGTGCTCTCCGGCGAATGCGGAATCCTGATTGTTGGAACGTACGGTACCCACATCTGAGACCGTGGTGGAATACAAGAACAATGGTTGTGAAGTGGCGGAAGTCGTCAAAGTCACCTCAATTCAAAGGTGGTTGCGCCGATACGTACCGGAACGCGTGAACCGAGAATCATCGGAGCGTCCAGGCGCTGCTGGTTGACCACAGTGCCGTTGGTGGAGCCCAGATCCTCGATGGCCCACTGGCCGGTTGCGGGATCGGTATAGACGCGTGCATGATGCGAGGAGACGAATTCGTCGTCGAGCACCACGGTGTTCGACGCGGCGCGACCCAAGGTGATGGTGTTGCCGGTCAGAGGGACGGAACTGCCGGCAAGCGGGCCATCGATAACGACCAGCAGAGTGGGTTTGGCATTCGAAATTGGCATCTCGTTGGTAGGGATGACGGGCGCGGCCGACGCCACGGGTGCCGGCGCCTCGACCGCCTTGCGCGCGCGACGCTCCTTACGGCGATGAGCCCGCGACTTGCGCGGGCTGAACGTCTCGATGTCCTTGTACAACGAACGGACCGTACAGGCTACGAAGATCCATAACAGTATGAGGAAGCCATACTTGAGGATCGCAAAGGTAAGTTCGGTGAGCATAAAGGCAACTCCCGGGTTGGGGTTGGTTACTCCTGATCCTGCGAAGAAGCCCAGTACAGGATTCGGGTACGGCCGATAGTGATGGTGTTGCCATCCAACAGCGTGGCCGCCGGTACCTGATGGCCTTCGACGTATGTGCCGTTGGTGGAGCCCAGATCGCGCGCGATCACATTGCCGTCATTGATGTCAATCTCCAGATGTTTGCGGGAGATGCCGGGATCGTCGATCACGATGTCGCAGTTGGAGCCACGGCCGATGATGGTCTTGTCCTTGGTGAGCAGGTACTGCTTTTCACCGATCTCCAGCATCGGGCAATCCTCGGTCTGTGCTTCGGTGGTCACCGGTACCGCGTTGCCCTGTACGGATTCGCTGGTCAGCTTGAAATCGCTCTTGCTCAGATCGAGATCTTCCTCGAAGATCACCACGACCGGTCCGACGAATGCATAATGCTGGCTCTTCGCATACTGCGTGAGATTGTCAGCCAGCTCATTGGCCAGGGTCTCCGCACCCCATTCCACGATGTTGTTGAAGTCCGGCGTGCTCAGCTTGAAACGGTATTCGTTCGGGGCTACGGTACGGTCGCGAGTAACGGGCATTGCCTCTTTGTCAATCTCGCGCTCAAGAGCGCTGGAGAGGTCAACCGGCTGCAGGTCCTTGGACCCGAACTTAGCGAATACTCCGTTGACGGCGCCTTCCACGCTCTTCTCAAATCGGTCGAGAACGCTCATACTTGTCCCTTTCTATCCTCACCTATCCTACGCGGTAGAGTGCCGAGAGCCAATTTATGAGGCCCATAATTGCAAAAATTCCATGCAAAGTGGGGTGTGAATGGTGATGCGGACCTAGTTCGGTGTCGGTTGTTTGGGTTTCTTTCCAAACTACCGACGGTGAGGTGGGGCTAGGCGTCGGTGGTTTGGGAGAATACCCAAACTACCGATGATGGGGCGGCCTGAGCGTCGGTGGTTTGTGGTGCCGCCCAGACTACCGACGGTGAGGTGGGCCTGGGTGTCGGTAGTTTGGGAAGTATGAATGATGCGATTGATGTGTTTCCCCGACTCAAGGCCCGCACTGTGCGATTCACATGTGGCGCGCCCCGTTCCGCCCGTACGATTGGCGACGGGTCGCGGGTGCTGTTCCTGCGATCCGACGGTTCGGAGGATACCGTCACCTCGCTATGGATGAGCGTGATCGACACGACCGGCACCGGCGACGATCGGGAGGTCCTGCTTGCCGATCCGCGCGAACTGCTGGCCGATGCCGATGCGGAGAACGTTCCCGCCGAAGAACGTGCGCGACGCGAGCGTGCGCGCGAAGGCGGCTCCGGAGTCGTAAGCTATTCCGTCGATCAGGCCGGACGTCGCGTCGTGTTCACCATCAACGGCCAGCTGTTCCTGACCGAAATCCGGGAGGACGGCACCGGCGCACGCACCCGCCAGCTTGCCTTCGAGGATCTGACCCTCACCACGGGCGAATACGGACCGGTGCTCAATCCGCGCATTAGCCCCGACGGCTGCCACGTGATGTACACGACCGGCGAGCACCTGAACCTGATCGACATCGCCGATTGGCCGGCTCCGGGGCAGGCCGCGCAGGAGTCCATCACCACGGTATACGGCGTATGCGACGGCAACGGAGACGATCAGGCGCCCCATACGGTGAAGATCGGTCTGGCGGAATTCGTGGCCGGCGAAGAGATGGATCGGTACGACGGTTTCTGGTGGTCGCCGGATTCCCGATACGTGCTGTTCGAGACCTTCGATGCCTCACCCGAGCCGATATGGCACATCTGCGATCCCGCGAATCCGACCATGGGCGCGGCCGCCCGCCGCTACCCGCAGGCGCTGACGTCCAACGCCGACGTGCATCTGACACTGCTGGAGCTCGGCTTCGACGCCGATGGCTGCTGTTACGGTGAGGTGCCGCACGCGGTGGAGTGGGATCGGGAACGCTACGAATATCTGGCATCCGTGAATTGGGCGGAAGGGCACGATCCGATCATCGAGGTACAGGACCGACTGCAGCGCAACGATCAGGTGCTGACCGTCCGCGTCGGCGATCCGATCATGCCGGTCATCGCTCCGGAAGCCGAATTCACCGACGAGAACGGCGATGAGGTCGAAACCTTCTCCTTCGCGATTCCCGAATATGCGCCAGGCGAAGAGCCCGGTACGACCCGCGTGCTCGAAGAGCGTCACAACGACTGCTGGCTCGACTTGGTGCACGGCACGCCCTCCTACACGCCGGATGGTCGTCTGGTGTGTGCGGTCAACGACATGGAAGCCGATACGAACCGTCTGAGCGTGGATGGATGTGCGTTCACGCCAATCGGTCTACAGGTGCGCGAAGTGCTTGACGTGACTGACGATGACGTGCTGTGCGTGGTGCAGCGCACGCCGGAACTGCTGCCGGAATCCGACCTGCCGTATCTGTGGCAGGCGAACGCGGCCGATCATGATGCGCGCAGCTTCGACGTGGTGTCGATACGCTTCGATGGCAGCTGGGAGCCGCTTACCTACACGCCCGGCCAATGGACGATGTCGCGTGCCGGCAACGGATGCGTGATGACCGGACGCGGCATGGACGATGCGCGGGTGCAGATGCAGCATTGCATGAACGTCACGGTGACCGGCGAGGATGGCGTGGACACCCTGTCCATGGTGGTCGCGCCGATCGGGAATCATGCCGCCGAACCCGGCTTCGTGCCGAATGTGCGATTCGTACGATTGGGGGAGCGGTCGCTATACACGGCGATCGTGCTGCCGTCCGAGAGCAGCGGGTACGCGCATGCTGACAGGCTGCCGGTACTCATGAAGCCATACGGCGGCCCGGGATTCCAACAAGTCGTCGAAAGCCAGTCGTTCTACTGGGATGCGCAGTGGTGGGCCGATCAGGGGTACATCGTCGTGATCGCCGACGGTCGCGGCACCACCGGCCGCGGGCCGAAATGGGATCGTGCGATTTACGAGAGCATGAAAGCCGTGACGCTTGAGGATCAGGTTGACGCCGTGCATGCGCTGCCGGGAATCCTCAGCGAGTTGCGGGCGGAACAGGCCGACTCCGAGACTGCCGTCACCATTCCCGAACCCGACTTGGAACGGGTGGCGATAATCGGCTGGTCATATGGCGGATTCCTCTCCGCGCTCGCCGTGCTGGAGGCGCCTGATGTGTTCGCCGCTGCCTGCGCGGGCGCTCCGCCGACTGACTGGACGCTTTACGACACGCACTACACCGAACGGTACCTGGGCCTCGACCCGGCCGTATACGAGCGCAATGGCATCATCGCGGACGCGCCGAATCTCAAACGTCCGCTCATGCTCATCCACGGGTTCGCCGATGACAACGTGACCATCGCGCACAGCCTGCGACTCAGCCAGGCGCTGATGGCCGCCGGTCGGAAGCATACGTTCCTGCCGCTCACCGGCATCACGCATATGACCAACGACGAAACCGTCGCCGAAAACCTGCTGATTCTCCAACGCGACTTCCTCGCAGACGCCTTACGCAAGGTGTGATGCTTTCCGTCGATTGCGATGCGGATGATGCGGGGCGCTCACAAGTGTACGGGGGTGGCCGATGCCGCAGGCCGGCATGAGTATTCGCCAAGCGCGTTATCCGCACCGCAGCTGGTCAAGGCAGGACTATAGTGCTCACAGGCCGGTATGCGCAGTATGCGACCTGATAGTTGAATGTTCGACTTGACGGAGGAAGATATGCGAACGATTCTCGCCATTTTCGCGCGCGATGTCAGACGCATCGTGAAGAGTCCCGTGGCGTTGGTCGTGACCTGCGGCGTAGCCCTGATTCCGTCGTTGTACGCATGGTGCAACATCCTCGCCAACTGGGACCCTTACGCCAACACCGGCAACATCCAAGTGGCCGTGGCCAACGAGGATCTCGGTACCGATTCCACGCTCGTCGGACACCTCGACGCGGGCGCGCAGACCGTTCGCAAACTCAGGACCAATCATCAGCTCGGCTGGCGCTTCGTCAGCAAGTCGGACGCCCTCAACGGCGTGAAATCCGGCGAATACTATGCGGCAATCGTATTGCCGGATGACTTCAGCGCAACGCTGATCGGATCCGTCACCGGTACCACCAAACGTCCGCACATCACGTACTACGTCAACGAAAAGGAAAACGCGATCGCGCCGAAAATCACCGACACCGGCGCCACGGAAATCGACGAACAGATCAACTCCACCTTCGTAACCGCCGTCGCCGACGCCGTGGCCACGGAAGTCAAACGATCCGCGCAGGCCACCACGCAATCACTCGACGGTGCGCAAAGCGACGTCATCGCGGATCTCAACACCACCATCGACCAGCTGAACAGCGTGCGCGACGAGCTGACGCACATGTCGACCTCACTCAGCGACGCCGAAACCACCATCGCCAAAGCGCAGGATACCAACAAGCAGATCAGTGCGGACCTTGCCACCGCCACGGGTACCGCCAACACCACCATCGGACTGCTCGCCGACGCACAGACCGCATCACAACGATTCTCGACGACACTCGCCAAGGCGCTCGATAACGGCAGTGTGCAATTGTCCAGTCTGCACATCGGCGTCAACACCGCTACAGGTCAGATCGTCAGCGGGCTCAACACCACGCAAAGCGCCGTGAACGCCGTCAGCCAGGCGATGCAGAAGACCTACGACAAAACCGATGAATTCATCGATGGTCTCGACCGCGTGCTCGCCTCCAGCGGCCTTGATCACAACAGCAAGGAATACCAAGCGCTCGCGCAGCAGATCGCCGATGCGCGCACCCAGCTCAAACAGGAGCAGCAGCTGCTCGACACCTTCGGCAACAACGCCGACGCCCTGATCGGTGACGGCACGACCACTGCGACCACGCTCGGCAACACCGTCGCCGGACTCACCGCCGACGGGGCAAACAAACTGATTGACGCACGTGACAAACTGACCGGCACCATCATGCCGTCACTCGACAGCTCATTCACCTCGCTCAGCGCCACCAGCGGTTCCCTGATCGGTACGCTCGACGCGCTCGGCAGCCTGATCGGGCAAAGCGACGGCCTGCTGAATCAGCTTGACGACACCCTACGGCAGACACGCACCACACTCGACTCCACCGTCGGAGCGCTGGACGACCTTGAAGGCAACCTCGACGCCACGCGCACCGACGTGGCCGCACTCTCCAGCTCGCAGACCTACGAGCAAATCACCAAACTGCTAGGTCTCAACGCGGCGAGCATCGGCGACTTCATGGGCAATCCCGTGCATCTGAGCGAAATCGTCGTATATCCGACCGACAACTACGGGTCCGCTGTCACGCCGTTCTACACCAACCTTGCGCTGTGGGTCGGCGGTTTCGTGCTCGTGGCCATCTACAAACTCGAAGTGGACCGCGACGAGCGCATCCGCAACTACACGCCGACGCAAGGCTATCTCGGGCGTTGGCTGCTGTTCATGACAGTCGGCTTCATGCAGGCGATCATCGCCACCGTAGGCGATATCGCACTCGGCATCCAATGCGCGCACCCGATGCTGTTCATCCTCGCAGGACTGCTCGAATCGTTCATATACGTGAACATCATCTACGCGCTCGCCGCTACGTTCCGGCACATCGGCAAGGCGGTGGCCGTGGTTCTCGTGATCGTGCAGATTCCGGGTGCCTCCGGCCTATATCCGATTGAGATGATGCCGGAATTCTTCCAGCGGCTCAAGCCGTTCCTGCCATTCACCTACGGCATTCAGGCCATGCGCGGACCGATTGCGGGACTGTACAAAATGCACTACTGGAACGATATGTTCCACTTGCTGTGGTACTTGCCGGTTGCCCTGTTCATCGGATTGGTGGTGCGCCGGCTCGCCATGAACCTCAACGCCCTGTTCGACGAACGGCTGGCCGACACCGACCTGATGATCACCGAACGCAACGCCGGCGTAGACAGTCAGTTGCGCTTCGTAGGCATGGCACGCGAATTCGCCGAACGCTATCCGGAAATCGCGCACGCCCGAGCCGAACGGTTCCTCGCCGTATACCCGAAGCTGGTACGGTGGGGCTTCCTCACGTTGGCGGTGCTGCCGTTCGTACTGCTGATTCTGCTGTTCATCATCCAACAGAAAACCGTGATGCTTACGTTGTGGATCGTGTCGATCATCGTCATCGACACCTATCTGATCGTGGTCGAATACCTGAAGGAAAGGTACGCGCGGTGAAATATCTCTGGGGTATCTTCCGACGTGACATGCGCCATGCCACAAGCAATGTGATCGCCCTGATCGTCTCGATGGGACTGGTGATCGTACCGGCGTTGTACGCATGGTTCAACATCGCCGCCAGCTGGGATCCATACGGCAACACGAAGGCGCTGAAGGTGGCGGTCGCGAACGTGGACTCCGGCTACAAGTCGGAGTTGATTCCGGTGCGCATCAACGTGGGCGAGACGGTGCTGAGCGCACTGCGAGCCAACCACCAGCTCGACTGGCAGTTCGTGGACAGCGTCAAGGCCGTCGACGGCGTGAAATCCGGCAAGTACTATGCGGCGATCGTCATTCCGAAATCCTTCAGCGCCGACATGATGACGCTGTTCTCACCCACCGTCAAGCATGCGACGCTGACATACTATCTCAACGAAAAAATCAATCCGATCGCACCGCATATCACCGACGAAGGTGCGTCCACCGTGGCCAACACCATCGACAAGACCTTCGCGAAAACGATGGCGCAGGTCGGACTCGACCTTGCCGCAAACATGCTGCAGTATTCGCAAAGCCCACAGATGACGCAGTACATGACGAATCTGACGTCGAACATCGACGGCATGGTATCCACCATCTCAGGAGCGCAAGCGCAGGTGAACGCCTACTCGACGCTGTTGGGTTCGGCCGACAGCGTGATCACCTCCACGGACAAGCTGCTCGCCTCCACGCGCAAAGCCGGCAAACAGGCGCGCAAAACCTTGAAACAGAGCGGAACCAGCACCTCGACACTCACCGATGCCTGCACCAACGTAACCGATGCCGTCAATCAGGCTTTGCAACAGGCGGTTTCGGCGCTGGACGACATCGCAGACAAAGTCGGCACCGCTTTCGACCAACTCGACAAGGATGCGACAGGCGCCGCGAAAACACTGCAGGACCTATCATCGCAGGTATCAAGCAGCGCGAACGTATACGGCAATTACATCGCGCAGTTGGAGAAGATGCGTTCGGCAGTCGAAGGATTGCCGGACGGCGACTCGAAACAGGCGTTGCTGAACGCCATCGACAAGCAGATCGCGGCATTGCAGGCCGCACAACAGGATACGCAGGATCTGGCTACGGCGCTCGCCGCCGCCTCGAAACAGGTCGCCGCCGACAGCGGCGACATTCAGCGGGATCGACAGCAGATCCTCAACCGGATCACGACGGCAAAACGGTCGATCACCACTGTGCAAAGCGACTATGAGCAGAACGTCAAACCCAAACTGGACGATCTGTCGGCATCGGTGCAAACGCTCGTCACGCAGACCGGTACCGTGATCAGCGGACTGGATGCCGTCACCGGTGACGTCGGATCAATGGCCGGCGGCATCGGTGCGAATGTGGCTGCCGTACGCAAGACGCTAGGCAGCGTATCGGCCTCGTTGGGTGAATCGGCCGGCAAGCTGTCCGATCTGAGCGCAAAGTTCAAACAGGCCGTACAGGCCGGAGACAGTAGCGCAATCGCATCGCTTACGTCGAGCGATACCGACGCCGTCGCGACGCTGCTGTCCGCACCGGTGGCGCTCGACCGTGTGCCGATCTACCCGATCGCCAATTACGGATCGGCCATGGCGCCGTTCTACACGGTGCTGTCCATCTGGGTGGGTGCCATCATTCTGGTGGCCATCATGAAGGTGGCCGTATCCGATCGTGAAAAGGCGCACGTGCTCGGGTTGGGGGATTCGTTGCCGCTTCGCGCCCGTAACCGTGAAATTCCGGGTAACGCGGCGACGTTCGGGTTGCGATTGCATCACGAATATTTCGGCCGACTGGGCATCTTCGCACTGCTGGCGCTGCTGCAAGGCACCATCGTATGCTTGGGCGACATGTACTTTCTCGGCGTGCAGGCCGAGCATCCGTTGCAGTTCCTGGCCGTGGGATGGTTGTGCGCGGTGGTTTTCTCGAACATCGTGTACACGTTGACCGTGTCGTTCGGCGATATCGGCAAGGCATTGGCCGTGGTGCTGCTGGTGATGCAGGTAGCCGGTTCAGGCGGCACGTTCCCAATCCAGACGCTGCCGAGGTTCTTCCAGATCTGCTACCCGTTCCTGCCGTTCCCGCACGCCATCGACGCGATGCATGCGGCCATGGCCGGCTCATATGGTCTTGAGTATTGGATTGATCTTGGTGCGCTCGCGCTGTTCCTGCTGCCATCGTTGCTGCTTGGACTGGTATTGCGTCGGCCGGTGATCCGCCTCAACAACTGGGTGCTGCGGAGGCTTGAATCCACGCATGTGATGTAGACGGTTCCGTTTGCGCTTGGCGATGGCGTGTCTGCAAGAGCATGCCAGCGATGGCATGAACGACTGGCCGTATGATGGGTGATATGACTATCACGCTCATCGATGAGGCGCATTACGACGCCGAAATGGACGCTAAGGTGCTTCCGGCGCTGCAAGCCTGCCTGACGGAAGGGCGTATGAAGCCGGCGACGCACGACAGCGACGGCAAGGCGTTGCCTACGCTCGATAATCCCGGCACGTTGCACTACTGCTGCTACGACGTCCGAAAATTCAACGAATCGCGCGGAGGCAGGTCGGCGGGACCGTTCCGCGGAGCGGTCGTCATCTCCCACGGTTTCACCGAATTCGGACGCAAATACAGCGAGATGGTGTGGTACTTCCTGCTCGCAGGCTATTCCGTATGCGTATTCGAGCATCGCGGTCACGGCCATTCCGCGCATGACATGAGCAATCCGAGTTTGGTCTGGATCGATGACTGGCGTCGATATGTAGCTGATTTCGCAACATTCGCCAGCACCGTCGGACGCGAGTATGCAATGGGTCGGCCGCTCGACCTGTACTGCCATTCCATGGGCGGCGGCATTGGCGCGGCCGTGCTGGAACGTTATCCGAGTCTGTTCGACAAGGCGGTGCTGTCCGCACCGATGATCGCACCGGCGGTCGGTATGCCGACGTGGGTCGCGCGCATCGTCGTCGGCGGTATTTGCGCACTGGGATTCGGCAAAAGCCGAGTGTTCGGGCATGCCGACTTTTCCGACAATCTCAATCTGGACGATTATCGCGGCGCGTCCGAAGCGCGCATCCGCTGGTTCCACAAGCAACGGCTCGCCGACGAATGCTGTTGGACCAATGCGGCGACCTTCGAGTGGGCGAATCAGGCCATGGCGCTATCCCGTGCGGTGCTCAAACCCGACATGTGCGGTGCCATTGAGACGCCGACGCTGCTCTTCCAGGCCGGGCTTGACGTGTGGGTGCTCAACGGTCCGCAGGACGAGTTCATCGAACGTGTGCGCGAAGGCGGCGGTTCCATAGAGAAGGTGCGCTACGACCAGTCGTTGCACGAGATCTTCTCCATGCCGAACGACGTGGTCGGTCCGTATCTGAAGCGAATCCTCGATTTCCTTGGCGCGCACGACGTAGGCTTGTAGGAGTGGCTTGCGGCGGGCTTGTGCTTTGCGGGCGCGTGGCTTTTTGTGGCTGCGGACTCCGTTGCTTGAGAGTGGCTTGAGACCGACTTGAGACCGCAGCCACAGAGGCACAGTTGTAGTGCCACCGCCGTAGGGCTGCGGCCACAATCATGGTGGGACTCAGGCGTTGAACACGTACCGGTCGAGCCGATCGAACGCTTCCTTGACCCGACTCAACGGCAGTGCGAGATTCACGCGAATCGAGTACGGCTGTTTGAACATGACGCCATCCTGCCAGCACACGCCCACGTCCCAGCCGCGTTTTTCGAGTTCCTGCAACAAAACGCCGTGCGCCTGACACCATTCGGAGCAGTCGAGAAACAGCATGTACGTGCCCTCCGGCTTGGCGCATGAGACTCCGTCGAAATGATTGGCGATGAAATCGCACGCGTAGTCCACATTGCCGGTCAGAACCTCGCGCAGCTCGTCAAGCCACGCATACCCCTCCGGCTGGTAGGCGCCGATCAGCGCGTGCATCGACAGCACGTTCATCTCGTTATAGTGCGATTTCGAGCTCTTCGCGCCAATACGGTCGCGCAGATACTTGTTGTAGATGATGTGATAGCTGCCGATCAGCCCCGCCAGGTTGAACGTCTTGCTTGGCGCGTAAAAAGCGGCGGTACGGTTGCGCGCATCCTCACTGACCGACTGCGTCGGAATGTGCTGGTGATTGCCGAGCGTCAGATCGGACCAGATCTCATCGGAAATGACCAGGCAGTCGTTGCGGCGATAGACCTCCATCGCCTGCTCGATCTCCCAACGCTCCCACACGCGGCCGCACGGGTTATGCGGGCTGCAGAACACGGCGACATGGATGTTGTTCTCCTTGATTTTGCGGTCCATGTCGTCGAAATCCATGCGCCATACGCCGTCCGCGTCGCGCGTGAGCGGGCTATGCACGATGCGGTATCCGTTGTTCTCGATACTCATCGTGAAGCCGATATAGGTCGGGCTGTGCAACAGGACCGCATCGCCGGGCGCGGCGAACGCGGTGAGTGCGGAAATCACGCCACCAAGCACGCCGTTCTCATAGCCGATGGCCTCGCGGGTCAGTCCCGTCACGCCGTTGCGCGTGGACTGCCAGCGGATGATCGCGTCGAAATACTCGTCGATTGGACTGAAATAGCCGTATGCCGGGTGTTTGGCGCGTTCGATGATCGCTTCCGGGACGGTCGGAACGGTCGGGAAGTTCATGTCGGCAATCCACATCGGAATCACGTCGAACCCTTCCTTCGGCGGATCCGGCGAGAAGCCGAGCTGTCCCAGCCCGTCGACCGCAATCGAATCTTTGCCATGACGGTCCATGATGGACGTGAAATCGTAAGTCATACCGTGCCTTTCGCAAACATTGCCGGAGGGGAGACCTTCATCCTAATACGGTCACGTTTCACCATCGAGTCCAGCAGATGGCGCGATAGAATCAGGCCGGAACGTTTCGAAAGGTAAGGGGTGGTTATGGGAGTGGATAATGTCTGAACGAACTTTCGAACTGACTCCTCGGAAACTGGCCGTCGGCACGATCATGACGGTGACCGGGGCCGTATTATGGGGCGTCAACGGCACCGTATCGAAAATCCTCATGGACTCATATCGTGTCGACCCCACGTGGGTGGCATGCGTGCGCGAAATCGTGGCCGGGCTGCTGTTCCTTGCCTGTGCGGGGGTTGCGACGCCGAAATTGCTTGGCGGCATGCTACGCGAACGCAAAAACTATCCGATGCTGGTCATTGTGGCGTTGTCGAGCGTGCTGGTGATTCAGGTTGGCTATCTGCAGGCGATCCACTGGACCAATGCCGGCACCGCAACCGTATTGCAAAGCCTGAGCCTTCTATTCGTGTTGCTGTACGTGTGCGTGCACGGCAGACGGTTGCCGACCGTCATCGAAACGATTGGCGTGATACTTGCGGTAATCGGCACCGTGCTGATTGCCACCGGCGGCAATCTGTCGTCGATTTCCCTGCCGCTGCCCGGCCTGGCTTGGGGGCTGGCCAACGCACTCGGCAATGCCGCGATGGCGATCATTCCGCTTGCGCTGATTGCACGATGGGGAGCCTTTTCGGTGAATGGCGTGGCATTCCTGATTTCCGGATTCGTGCTGGTGCCGTTCGTGCGGCCATGGGCCCACATGCCGCAGTTGGATGCCCGTGGCTGGCTGATGTTGGGTTTTCTGGTGGTGATCGGCACGTTCGCGGCGTGTGGACTGTATATGGGCGGCGTTGCGATTATCGGCTCGATGCGTGGCATTCTCATCGGCACCATTGAGCCGGTGGTGGCTACGGTCACCGCCGTAACATGGACCGGTGCGGCATTCTCGCCCGCCGACCTGGTCGGTCTGGTGCTGATCATCCTCATGGTGTTTCTGGTGCGGTAAGCGTTCCCGGTCTTCTGACTCCGCTCCTCCGTCTGGTTCTTCTGGTTCGTCCTCTTGTCTGGTTCGTCCGATCTTCCCACCCCTCTGTTTGTCCGATTCTGGTGAATCAGACAAACAAGCAGTACTGCGCATCCTCTGTTTGTCCGAAAATCCAGAATCGGACAAACAGAGTGGTGCAACCGTGCTCCAGTTGTCCGAAAATCCCGAATCAGCCATGCGCGAGGCAGTCGCGTAGTGCCATGTGTCCGATTCTGGAGAATCGGACATTCGCTGGGTGCTTAAGGTGCTCCATGTGTCCGAATCTCCAGAATCGGACACATGGCATGGGGGATGGGGGAGCTGCTTCGGCTCATGACCTACTTGGTGTAGACGGAGATACGCTCACCGACATGCTTGCCG
>SKET01001840.1_pt1 | contig 13750 bp, 7 predicted proteins | sample 4841461 | NCBI WGS metagenome assembly SKET01 (sample SAMN11008802, study PRJNA524170) | human gut metagenome | biome: Human fecal sample; material: Feces; isolation source: fecal sample from pouch patient p5 | host: Homo sapiens | place: Israel: Tel-Aviv | collected 2014-02-13
GAGGTATTCGTAAAACAGTACATATTATATAGAAATAAGATAAATCTTTTGTTATAATGAAAACAGAGGTTGTTTAATAAAATAAGTATTGAAAGAAGAGCGGGAGAAACCGGCAGGAATTTTCCTGTTTACGGATTCTGTACCCGGCTTTTCAGGCAAATGAAGTGTCACGGGGAAAGGTGGTGTGAAGGCAGTATCGGCAGCATTGGGGATGGTGCTTCTTTTTATTGCGCTTTTAATTATATTGTTTTTTATGGGAGGAAAAAATGAATCGCATTTACAAAGTCATTTGGAGTCGAGTGAAGAACAGCTATGTGGTGGTTTCGGAAATCGCGGGGACAGCGAAAAAATCCGGCGGGGTAAGGATTTCTAAAAACGCGCTGGCAGCGGCATTGACAGCTTTTCTGCTGACCGCTTCCGTTGCGGGGGCTGTTGATAATGTAATAGTAGGAAATACGGAAGCGCCCAATACGGTAATCGATACAACTGACTCTACTGTTGTCGGAATAGAAAATAAAGTCAGCAAGGAAAAGGATGACGTGATTGTCGGCAAGAAAAACACCATTAAAGACAGCGAAGACGTTCGAGTTGTCGGCAAAGGAAACACGGTGACAAACAGTGACCGGCAAAATGTATTCGGTGATAATAACAGCATCACGAATCGGGATGCCGGTACTGTTTCCGGATACCATGGTATAGCACGTAACGGCACTTCAGACTTGGTCATCGGCATGGGGAACAAAATTGAAGGCAACGACACCTACATGACAGGGCATGAGAGCCTGACTGTCATCGGGAATAATAACGAAACGGTCAATCCCACCTCGGGTATTGTGATCGGGGATAACCAAACCTTTGGAACGATTAAGGAATCTGTTATTATCGGTTCTATGACACCGGAAGAAAAGGCTTCCGGCAAAAGAGAGCAGGGCGGCGGAAGTGTCGTCGTAGGGTATAATGCGCAAAGCGGCCGCGGATTGAATGTGGCAGTAGGGCACAGCGCACTGGCTCTGGGCCATGAAGGAACTGTGACAGGGCACAATTCTGTCATTGAAGCCAATCAAGGCTCTTTCCCGAATATCTGGTCTTCTATTTATGGGGTGAATAACAAGATTACCTCGAATGGTAACACCTCAAATGGCATAGCGGGCAACATCATCGGTGCATGGAACAAGCTGGATAATGCGGACAATTCGATGATATTCGGTTCAGGGAATATCCTTTCCCATGCTACAGTAGATATGTCAAGCGGACTGGAGGGAACGTTCGGGCAAGGAGCTATGACAGAATTGCTTTTCCGCAGCGGTTATCAGGAAGGGTATTCGGATCAGGCGGCAAAAGTGATGGGGGATTTTGCAAATACCAGCGGATCTGTTCTTATCGCAGGGAATGGAAACCGTTCTGATTATGCCCGGCGTTCCCAGATCATCGGAACGGGAAATGTCCTGAACGGCACGGCAAACGGTACCAGCGCCAACAATACGATGGCGGGATTCCAAAATACAGGAACCAACGTGAACCGTGTGGCTGTAGTGGGAACCGGAAATAAGATATCCGATGGAACGTCAGATGTTGTGATTGGCGATTATCATGAAATGTCCGGCGGGACGAATAATGTCGTCCTTGGTGCCATGGCAACAAAGGAAGACGTCGTGAGCAAGACTTATACGCCCAGTTTGGGGAGCTCTTCCGGTGCGCCGGGAGGATATACGGGGATACCGATTCCATACAATGTGAGAGCCACCGTTCCGACTAAAACGCATACCGCCAATGTCAGCAATGCCGTCATGCTGGGCTACAATACGGACGTGCAGAAAAGCGGCGGCGTGGCTCTCGGCAGCGAATCTGTTTCTTCTGTGGATGCCGGTGTATACGGTTATAGTCCTGACACAAATCAAAATATCCAAAACGATACGGAAATAGCAAATTTAACTGGAAAAACGGCAAGACTGGCACAGTTGAACGGAGATTTGCCCGGTCTCTCCTCTGCTTACACGGCGAAAAAAGCGGACTATGAAGGGAAAGTCAATGATTTCCTGGCGAAGAGCGCCGCATATACACAAGCCTACCAGACCTATCACAGCTATGAGCATTCCGGCGATCAATACGATTTGGCGCGCAAAAAGGAAATGGACGATGCCAAAACGGTTATGGATACGGCGCAGACGGCTATGAATGCTGCAAAGACCGATTATACGGATGCGGAAATGAAGTATAATTCCGCTCTTGGCGAGAGAAATCTGATTATAGGGACTTGGAAAGCGACGGCCGCCGCTGTTTCCGTGGGCGATGTTTCAAGAGGAATTACCCGCCAGATCACAGGTGTAGCAGCCGGTACGCAGGACACCGATGCGGTCAATGTGGCGCAGCTGAAAACGGTGAATACGAAGTATGATACTAAGCTTAGCCGGGGATTTATCATCAAGAAGGGCGGAGAAGCAGTTGGTGAAACGATTTCTCTTAATGGAGATACGGCGCCGGAAATTACCTTTGACGTAGCGGAAGCCAATAAAGGCCTGACTGTAGACCGTGATGGGAAAACCATTAAATATGGCATTGACGGTTCGAAAATTGACCTCAACGGAAATGATACGATTCCCGGTTGGACACTGGAAGTCGGAGTTAAACCCGGTATTCCGACGAATACAGGCAGTGCGGAGGGCAATAAGAAAGTTATAAAGCCGAATGATACAGTAACGCTTCGTGCTGATAATGGAATCAGATTGAAGCAGGAAAACGGCGTTGTGGATATCGGCTTAAAATACATGGCTGTGGATACTAAGTGGACAAATATCAATGATGCTGCAGCAACCAATGGCGGTATGGCGATCGGCGCGAACAGTAATGCGGATGGAGAAACATCAGTAGCCTTGGGATGGGGTTCGAATATATCGGCATCAAATTATGCTGCCGCGTTGTCTCCCTTTTCTTCTGCTGTGAATTCGGAGTATGGCCTGGCCATGGGCACAAAGGCAGCAGTTAAAACATCACCGTACGGGATGGCGATGGGTGCTCTTTCCTCTGTGGATGATTCAGAATATGGTGCGGCCATAGGTGCTAATTCCACCATAGTTAATTCAAACTATGGTGTGGTTATAGGAACCTCGGCAACTGTAAAAGATGCTGATAATGCCGTGGCGATAGGCGTATCAAGCAGTGCAGCGGTAAAAAATGGCGTAGCCATTGGAGCTTTTTCTAAGGCGGATACAGCAGCGGGGGTGAGCGGCTATGACCCCTCTACCAAGGCGGCTTCTACCGATACGTCTGCCGCCTGGAGATCGACTGTCAGTGCCGCTTCTGTGGGGGACAAGACGAAAGGCTATACCCGCCAGATTACCGGTGTAGCGGCCGGCGCGGCAGATACCGATGCGGTCAACGTGGCGCAGCTGAAGAAAGCGGTAGCCGGAGCAGCGGATGGCAATGATACATTGGTAGGTGGCAGCAATGGGCTGTCCCTTAGCGGTAAAACCCTGTCCATGAGTGTAAAGGACACGGCCGGAAATGAAGTAAAGGGCAGCGTGGATCTCTCATCCGTTGCAGACGGCAATGATACCTTGGTAAGAGACAACAATGCGCTGACCCTTAACGGAAAAGAACTGTCCATGAAGATAAAGGACACCGCCGGAAATGAAGTAAAAGGCAGCGTAGATCTGTCAGCCATCGCGGGACAGATTGATACCAATACCACCTATACCATGAGCGGCACACAAAACGCGGATAACACCACCACCATTACGTTAAAGGGCAGTGACGGAAAAGAAAACAAAGTTACCGTGGCCACGAAAGACACAAGAAACACTGTGAAAGCTGGTGAAAATGTGACACTTGACACAGCTGCCAATACGTTTGGCGGAACGGAATACACGGTCAACGTGAAAGCTGATGGAAAAGTGGAAAACGGAAACACAAAGATTGTCAGCGGAAATACGGTGTACCACGAAACCCATGTGAAGAATGACGGCAACTATGTGAAGAAAGAGAACAGTGCCGGAGACAACCTGACCATACTGGACAAACAGGTCGGCAAGAATACAACCAATATTACCAACCTGGGAAATACTATCAACAATCTGAACGGAAAGCTGGGCACCCTGGACAACCGGATCAGTAAAGTGGGAGCAGGGGCGGCAGCACTGGCAGCCCTCCATCCGCTGGACTTCGATCCCCATGACAAGTGGGACATCGCGGCAGGCTTCGGCAATTATCGCAACGCCAGCGCTGCGGCGGTAGGCCTCTTCTATCGGCCGAACGAAAGAACGATGATGAGTCTCGGCTGGACCATGGGAGATGACAGGAACATGATCAATGCAGGAATTTCTGTGAAGCTGGGACGCGGCGACGTTTACACCCGTTACTCCAAAGTGGAAATGGCGAATCGTATTGAAGCGCAGAATAAGAGGATCAATGATATGGAATCCGAATTGGAAGAATTAAAGGCACAGATAGCAGCTCTCGCTGCCAAGAAATAAGCAACTTTTAGTAAGAAAGGAGCAGGCACTGCTGATGGTGCCTGCTCCTTTTTCGTTTTCTGGTAAAAGTGAAACTCATGGCAGGGTGTCTGCCAGAACCGTGCGAAAAATCTGTACTCGTGGTGGGAAAAGCGGTAAGGAGTTATCAGAGTAATAGATTCTTCACTCCGTTTCACCGTTCCGTTTCCCGTCCTTCCCACAAGGTGTTCTTGCCTCCATTCAGAATGACGTTAAACAGACGGCACAGCTGGGATTCTAACCACTTTCAGGCCTGCCGATAAAGTAGCACCCATGGTAAGGCGTCATTCTGAGCGACAGCGAAGAATCTGTTACCGTGGTGAGGAAAGCGGTAATATGTCATCAGAGTCATAGATCCTTTACTCCGTTTCACCGTTCCGTTTTCCATCTTTCCCACAAGACGTTCTTGCCTCCGTTCAGAATGACCGGAGACGGTAAGGCTTCATAATGAGAGAAACGTTAATCGTCATCCTGAACAGATGTGAAGGATCTATACCCGTAGTGAGGGAATCAGTAAGAAGATAAAAGCTGTCAGCTGGTAGCTAAAAGTGCTGAATGACACCGAACGGCAAGACGTCATCCAGTACGATAGCGAAGGATCTGTTGCGCAAATGAAGGAAAAGGAAACTATACTGCTTAGCACATACTGCATATCATATGTATTATAGATATATAGTAAGATACTTTTTAAGGCATTTGTATGGGAACCGTAGATTTCAGGTTTGAAGCAATTAAGAAATAAAAAGACTGAAATTTGTCAAAATCTAATAATTGTGGTACACTGAAGTTGCTAAAAAGGCAGTCCTTCTTTTTTAGTGCGGAGATTCAGAAAACAGGCAGAGGAAACACGGTCACTCGAGCGAGATTTTCTGATTCCTGCTGAGCAAGGACACAAAGTTTTTTCTCAAAGGAGGAAGAATCATGAAAAAGATTCTCGCAATCGCAGCAGCAGCTGCACTCACCGCAGGCGTATCCGCATACGCTGCAAATCCATTCTCTGATGTATCCACCGATGACTGGGCCTACCAGGCTGTATCCGATCTTTCCGATCAGGGCGTTGTAGAGGGGTATCCGGACGGCACATTCAAAGGCGAAAGAAACATGACCCGTTATGAACTGGCTCAGGTTATCGCCCGTCTGATGGCCCGCGAAGACCAGCTGAACGCAGAACAGAGAGCTACCTTGGATAAACTGGCAGGGGAATACGCAGATGAACTGGCAAACCTTGGTGTCCGCGTAAGCAACCTGGAAAAGAAAGTCGGCAACATTTCCTGGTCCGGCGATGCCCGCATGCAGTACCAGCATAACCTTGATGGAGCTAAAGATCATACAGATGCTTGGACAGGCCGTCTGCGCATCAATGCGAACGCCCAGGTCAATGACCAGGTCGTTGTTTCCGGTCGTTTCGTATCTGAAATGAATTTCAAGGATAATAAAGATGCCAATACTATCATGGACCGCATCCATGCGCGCTGGACACCGAATGACGCTTTCTACATGGATCTCGGCCGCCAGGGTGTGGCACTGGACCAGACCGGCGTGTTCTGGGATGAAGATGGAAGGTTTGATGGTGTCGTAGCAGGTTATGACAATGGCAAATTCGGCGCTGAATTCGGTTATGGCCGTTTCCAGGACGCTGAGCGCAGCATGGATCATTATCATTGGGAAAACAGCGCGTCCATTGAGTCTTGGTATGGCAAGCTGACAGGACACTTTGGTGAATCCTCTGCGGTTTCCGCTTTCTATCTCAAAAATGTACAGGGGCTTGATGGAAATAGTGTAGATCCTGATATAAAGGGAGCACATGTCCACGCCTGGGGCGCCGGTGCGACCATCGATCTGGGGGATTCCGGCCTGAATATTGACGGTGATTTCATTCAGACAAGAGGCAATCGTGACCTCGGGCATGCTAATCTGTGGACAGCTGGTCTGAATTATGGGAAAGTGGATCTGAATAAACCGGGCAGCTTTACTCTTGGTGTCCACTATGTAAGGGCTGACGCAGGCGCTTATCTCCTCGGCAATTCTGCTCTGGACATGACGGATCAGCTGGAATATGGCTGGGACAATGGTACAGGCGTGAAGTTCTGGGTGGCAAAAGCAGGTGTTGCCGTACAGAAAAATGTAGAACTGGATGCTTACTACAACTTCGGTGCCAAGGCATTCGACCGTTATGATGATTCGACAAAAGATCCGGCGAATACATGGGGCGTTGAACTGAATTACGCTTTCTAATTCGTGATTGTAAGCTAACAATAGAAGACCTCTTCGGGGGTCTTTTATTTTGCGAAAAGACAGCTGTTGGAAGAGAATTCCCCGCTTTCTCAAACAGCATTCTTGCGTCCATTCAGAATGACGGCGGATAGTAAGGCGTCATAGAGAGGAAAGCTATCAGCTGTGAGCGGTCAGCTACAAGCTAACTATTCTTTTGCGATTTAAATCATTACGGCAAGCGAGTATCCTCAATCGCACTGCGTGCGCCACAGCTCCTTCTGACGGCCGACTCCATGATCCTTGTATAAAAGACGTTAAGGCGTTATCCTAAGCGAATGCAAAGGATCTGCTGTCGTGGTGAGGAAAGCCGGTAAGACGTCATTCAAGGTAATAGATTCTTCACTCTGTTTCACCATCCCGTTTCTCTGCTTTTTCATATGGTATTCTTACCTCCGTTCAGAATGACGATTGGAGGAAAGGACGTCACTAGTAATGGGGGACGGGAAGCGTCATAATGATGGAGAACGAAAGGCGTCATCCTGAACGAATGTGAAGGATCTGCCGGCGTGGTGAGGAAGACGGTAAGAAGATAAAAGCTATCAGCTGTGAGCTGTCAGCTGGCAGAAAAGTGCTGAATGACGGCGGACGGCAAGACGTCATTTAGAGCATCGGTGAAGAATCTATACCCGTGGGGAGGAAAACGGAACGTGTGGTCTTGTAATGGCAGAAAGAATAGAAGCTGATGCATGATGTCTAATGTCTAATGTATTAAACATATTCCATTACGGTATATGTCATCTTTTCTTATACAATATATTCCTATATGCGTCTTTGGATGTTTTTTACACAGGCCGACTGTGTTACAATAGGTACACAGGTAATGAGAGAGGTTCGTATGTTTGACGAAAAGTTATTGAATAAGGCGGAAGCGCTCTACATCCGGTGCCGGCTTGATGAAGCGTTTCCTTTATTTATGGAGCTTGCCGGGGCAGGCTGCGGCCGGGCGATGTACTTCCTCGGTGAGTATTACAATCACGGTCTCGGCTCGATTAAAGACAGGAATGAAACGGAGGCCCGCTACTGGCACGGGAAAGGCGCGGCGGTCGGCGAACTGTTGTCCCAATTGAATCTGGCGTACATGGAGGATCCCCGCTCTGAGGAGAGGGCGGTGCTTTGCCGCGGGTATTTTCCGTCTGTCGTGAAGGCGGCGGAAGCGGGGGATATCGTGGCTGCTGATGAGCTGGGCGATATGTATCTGTACGGGTTCGGTGTGGAAAAGAGTGGGAAGCAGGCTGTCTTCTGGCTGGAGAAAGGCGCAGAAAAAGGGTATTGGCGTTCTCTCAATGCTCTCGGCGATATGTACCGCCTGGGAGAAGAAGTGGAAGAAGATGGAAAAAAAGCGCTTTCCCTGTACAGGAAGGCGGAAGAAATGCATTCCAGGGAGGCGCTCACATCGATAGGCTTTATGTATTATGCAGGGCAGGGTGTGGATTTTGATGAAGGGAAAGCTTTTTCCTATTTCCGGAAAGCGGCAGGAGCAGGGGACTTGGACGCTCTCTTCATGATGGGCCGCTGCTACATGGAAGGCAGCGCGGTAGAGAAGGATGACAGGAAAGCGGCAGACTGCTTTAAGGAAACGGCTGACCGAGGCTATCCCATGGGCATGTGGGCGCTGGGACAAAGTTACCTTCACGGCATCGGTGTACAGCGGGACGAAAAAAAGGCGGTCGCCCTCTATCAAAAGGCGGCGGGTATGAATCTGGCGGCGGCGTATTCCGCTCTTGCCCAGTGCTACCGTTACGGCGCGGGTGTTACTGAAGATAAAGCGGCCGCTGTGGAGATGTACAAGCAGGCATTTGCCCTGGGCCAGGGTCTTGCGGCGGATGAGATCGGAACAATGTACCTTGTGGGAAATGAAATCCTTCCGAATGTGGCAGAAGCGTTCCGCTGGTATGAAAAAGGGGCTGAAATGGAAGAGGCGGCCAGCTGGTACCATTTGGGAATCTGCTATGCCGAGGGTCTCGGTACGGAAATCAATCGGGACAAGGCGCTGGAGTACCTTTACCGGGCGTATGCCGCAGAGTATCCCGGCGCATTGGAATATATCACGGATAATATGCAGATCCGGCTGCAGTGAGGAAACTGCTCTTCTTCGGAGGAGCGGTTTTATCATGGCGGAAAGACGCAGATGAACGGGGCGGAAAAAATCCTTTCGGCGCAGGGGGAAGCTGATTGATCCGAAAAAATATTTCTATACAGGGGAAGAAAAGATACTTTTGCTGGTAGAAAAGCGGTAAAATAATATAAATCAGAGTATAAAATATAGGGGATATATATGGAAGATGTTTTCTGGGGGCTTATGATTCCCCTTCTTGGTACGACGCTGGGTGCGGCGTGTGTCTTTTTCATGCGGGGACGGCTGCACCGATCGGTTCAGCGCGGCCTTACGGGATTTGCATCGGGTGTGATGGTGGCTGCTTCGTTTTTCAGTCTGCTCCTTCCGGCACTGGAGCAGTCGGCGCCTATGGGGCGGTGGGCGTTCCTTCCCGCGGTGATCGGTTTCGGTGTGGGTGTGGCGTTTCTTCTGTTTTTGGATCACATTATTCCTCATCTGCACATGAATGCGGAAACGGCGGAAGGGCCGAGGAGCCATCTCAAGAAGACGACGATGCTCATTTTGGCGGTGACGCTCCATAATATTCCTGAGGGAATGGCGGTAGGCGTGGTATATGCGGGGGTTCTTGCAGGCAGCAGCGGTCTGACAGCGGCAGGGGCGATGGCTCTTTCAGCAGGGATCGCCATCCAGAACTTTCCGGAGGGCGCTATCATTTCCATGCCGCTCAAAGCGGCGGGCATGGGGAGCTGGAAATCCTTTTTTGGAGGCTTTCTTTCGGGTGTTGTGGAGCCGATCGGCGCGGTCCTGACGATTCTGCTTACGAGCCTTGTCGTCCCGCTTCTTCCCGGATTTCTCAGCTTTGCCGCAGGCGCCATGATTTACGTCGTCGTGGAAGAGCTCATTCCTGAAATGTCGGCAGGGGAACATTCCGATATAGGCGTGGTTTCCTTTGCTGTCGGTTTCATGGTCATGATGGCTCTCGACGTGGCGCTGGGATAATCTTATTTTCTTTTTTCATGGCGAATTTTCTGCTTTTGAATGTGATATAATTAATTGTAAATATTTTTAGAAAAATACCGAAACGCGTTTTTGTTTTTCGGCATTTCTTTTGTTTGAAGAAGGACGGGGTACCGTGGAAAAGCAGGTCATGATCCGCTGCAAGTCGATTCAGCGGGACGAACGGGGAAAGGCGGAGGAAGTGGTACTGGAAACGCCGGGCGTGTACGGTGAAGATGAGGACTGCCGGTACCTGACCTACGAGGAAACGTCTCTTTCCGGCATGGAGGGAACGACGACGACGATCCGTATGTACGGTGACCATGTCACGCTTTCACGGCAGGGGAGTTTTCTCCAGGAAACGGAATACCGTCCGGGCACTGTGGCAAAGTCGGAGTATATAACGCCGGCAGGACCTGTGGAAATCACTGTTTCTTCGAAAGAAATCACCGATACGGTGAGCGGGGGAAAGGGGCGGCTCCGCCTGGTTTATGACATTGAAATGAAAGGGCTTTTCAGCCATCTGAACGAAATTATTATTGATGTGCGGGAGGAATCGGAAACTTCATGGAAGTCAGAGAAGAACTGAAAGAAATTATTGAAAGGGCAAGGGCGGCGGCTGAGGCGGCAGGCGAACTTCCCCATGGGGAGTATGCCCCTGTGCAGCGCCTGGAAATACCGAAAGCGAAGGAATTCGGCGATTATTCCACGAATGCGGCCATGCAGTGGGCAAGGACGGCACATAAAGCGCCCCGCGCCATCGCGGAAAGTATCGTAAAATATATTGATGCGTCTCTTGTTTCCAAAATGGAAATCGCGGGAGCAGGATTTATCAATTTCTTTCTGGCAGCAGACACGGTGTATGCCGAATTAAGAAATATCCTTTCCGCCGGCGCTTCTTACGGAGATCTTCCGAAAGATAAAAAAGACAAAATCCTTGTGGAATATGTGTCCGCCAATCCTACAGGACCGCTCCATATCGGGCACGCCCGCGGCGCGGCTTATGGTTCTGCTCTGGTGAACCTGCTCCGCGCGGCGGGGTATGATGTGTATGCCGAGTATTATGTGAATGACGCGGGCAGCCAGATTGCCCACCTGGCGGAATCGGTCAATGCCCGTTACCTCCAGCTTCTCGGAAAAGACGCAGATGTGCCGGATGACGGCTACCACGGATATGACATCGTGGAAACCGCCAAGTCCCTCATTGACCGTGAAGGCGATGCGTATCTGTCCATGGATGAAGAGGCGCGCCTGAAGGTGTTCAAAACGGTGGCGCTTAATGAAAAACTGTCTATCCTGAAAAAGGATCTAGCCGATTTCCATGTCACTTTTGACAACTGGTTCTCTGAAAAATCACTTTACCCCAAGCAGGTGGACGACGCTCTCGCTGCGCTGAAAAAGGACGGATATTTGTATGAGAAAGACGGCGCCTGGTGGCTTGCCACGACAAAGAACGGCGATGACAAAGACAGGGTCGTTATCCGCGCGAACGGCGAACCGACCTATTTCTGTTCCGACATCGCCTATGTGCCGAACAAGGAAAAACGGGGCTACAATAAGCTGATTGATATCTGGGGCGCAGACCACCACGGATATATTATCCGTATCCATTCTGCCATGAAGTTCCTCGGCTACGATCCGGAAGATTTTGAAATCATGCTTCTCCAGATGGTGACACTTCTTCGTGACGGGCAGCCGGTGAAAATGTCCAAGCGCACAGGACAGGCGGTCACGCTCCGTGAGCTGATGGACGAAGTGGGAAGCGATGCGGCGCGGTATTTCTTCTGCAGCCGCACACTGGACAGCCAGATGGACTTCGATATTGACCTGGCGAAAAAGCAGTCCAGCGACAACCCTGTTTACTATATCCAGTATGCCAATGCCCGTATCCACAGCCTTTTTGCCCAGGCAAAAGAAGCGGGCGTAAAGTGGGGCGACTGGGAAAAGACAGACTTTACGAAACTGACGGAAGAATGTGAACTGGATCTCGTCAAGAAAATGGAAAACTACCATATGCTCATTGACGGCGCAGCGAAGGAACGAGCACCCCAGCGGGTAGCGAAATATGCTTATGAGCTGGCAGGGCTTTTCCATCATTTTTACCGTGAATGCCGCATTCTGGGCGTTGAAGAAGGCGTGACACAGGCAAGGCTCGGCCTCATCACCGCCGTACAGCACGTGCTTGTCCACGCGCTTTCTATTCTCGGTGTTTCCGCACCGGAGCGCATGTAAAGGAGGAACCATGACAAAGTATATTTTCGTGACCGGCGGCGTCGTTTCATCTTTGGGGAAAGGCATCACCGCCGCTTCCCTAGGCCGTCTTCTGAAAAACAGAGGGTACAAAGTTACCATTCAGAAATTTGACCCTTATATCAATATCGATCCCGGTACCATGAGTCCTTACCAGCACGGCGAGGTCTTTGTCACTGATGACGGCGCGGAAACGGATCTTGATCTGGGACACTATGAACGTTTCATTGACGAAAATTTGTCCAAAGCCTCCAACGTGACGACAGGCAAAATCTACCAATCGGTGATCAATAAAGAAAGAAAGGGGGAATATCTGGGATCCACCATACAGGTTATCCCCCATATCACCAATGAAATTAAAGACCGTGTTCTCCGTGTCGGCAAAAATGACAATGCGGATATTGTTATTACCGAAATCGGCGGTACTGTGGGAGATATCGAATCCCTGCCTTTCCTGGAAGCAATCCGCCAGGTCAAGAAAGATGTGCCCAACAGAAATGATGTCATCTATGTCCATGTTACACTTGTACCTTATATCGCGGCGGCGGGCGAACTGAAAACGAAACCCACCCAGCACAGCGTCAAGGAACTGCGCTCCATCGGTATCCAGCCGGACATCATCGTGTGCCGCACTGTGGAAAAACTGTCGGATGAGATGAAAAAGAAAATCGGCATGTTCTGCGATGTGGAACCGGAAGCCGTCATCAATAACCTGACGGCGGACAGCATTTATGAAGTGCCTCTTCTTATGGAACAGGAAGGTCTCGACCATATCGCCCTGAAAAAATTGGGACTTGAAGATCGTCCGGTGGATATGGAAGACTGGAAAGCCATGGTAGAACGCATGACCACGGCAAAAAAGGAAGTTCAGATCGCCCTTGTCGGTAAATATGTCCGGCTCCATGACGCCTACCTTTCCGTAGCGGAAGCGCTGTCCCATGCGGGATACGCCATGGGGGCAAAGGTGAACATCCGCTGGATCAATTCTGAAATCCTTGAAGAAGAAAAGCCGGATCTGGATGAAGTATTTGCCGGTGTTGACGGTATCGTCGTCCCCGGCGGCTTCGGCTACCGCGGTGTGGAAGGGAAAATCGACGCCATTCGTTATGCCCGTGAAAATAAAATTCCCTTCCTTGGGCTCTGCCTCGGCATGCAGTGTGCCGTCATCGAATTTGCCAGAAACGTGTGCCACATGGAACAAGCCAACTCTTCCGAATTTATTCCCGACGGGAAATATCCCGTCATCGACCTCATGCCCGATCAGGAAGACGTCACGGAAAAAGGCGGTACCATGCGCCTCGGCATCTATCCGTGCAAGCTGAAAGAAGGAACAAGGGCGAGAACTTTGTATGAAAATCAGGAAATCGTCTACGAACGCCACCGCCACAGATACGAAGTGTCCAACGAATTCCGTCCGCAGATGGAAGCGGCGGGTCTTGTCATTTCCGGCACCAGCCCCGATGATCGTCTCGTGGAAATTATCGAATTAAAAGACCATCCCTACTTTGCCGCCACCCAGGCCCATCCGGAATTCAAGAGCCGCCCGAACCGGCCCCACCCCCTCTTCAACGGTTTTATGGAAGCTGCCGTGAAACAAAGCGGTGAATAAAATATGAAAAGAAAACGCTCCCTGCAGGGCGTTTTTTAATGGAGAAATGTGAAATGAAAGGATTAATAAAAACAGATC
>SKET01001868.1_pt1 | contig 13643 bp, 12 predicted proteins | sample 4841461 | NCBI WGS metagenome assembly SKET01 (sample SAMN11008802, study PRJNA524170) | human gut metagenome | biome: Human fecal sample; material: Feces; isolation source: fecal sample from pouch patient p5 | host: Homo sapiens | place: Israel: Tel-Aviv | collected 2014-02-13
CAGCAGTCTGATCAAAGACTTTCCGGAAATGTATGTGCAGCTCGAAAAAGGACTCCATCAAATTGGAATTTCTATGTCCGGAATTTTTAGCAAACTGCCGGATGGAATCCAGAATGGATGGACGACAACTGTTGCGAATTTGGATGACACGATGGGAAATCTGATGTCAAAAATCAGTGAGCCAACGGTAAGTGCCGCAGGAAATATCGCAAAGCGTGTGCCAAGTTATCTGGTATCAACAATCGTTATGGTTATGTCTTCTTATTTCTTTATCTCAGAGCGAGAAGAAGTTGTGACATGGGTCAAACAGATTGCGCCAAAGTCAGTAACTGAACGAATGATCATGGTGATAGATAACCTGAAATATGCGGTTGGTGGATATTTCAAGGCACAGTTTAAGATCATGGGAATTGTATTTTTGATTTTGGCTGTAGGACTTGGATTTTTGAGAGTCCATTACTTTGTATTGTCTGCATTTTTGATCGCATTTCTAGATTTCCTACCATTTTTTGGAACAGGAACTGCGATGATTCCATGGGCTATATATGCAGTCTTTATGGGAGATTATAAACGTGCGATTATGCTTGTTGTGATCTATGCAATTACGCAAATCGTCAGACAGCTGATCCAGCCGAAGCTTGTCGGAGACAGTGTCGGATTGAATCCGTTGGTTACACTGCTTTTGATTTATATTGGATATCGAATTGGTGGTGTGATCTGGATGATCCTTGCTGTTCCGGTTGGTATGGTCATTATAAATATGTGTCAGGCCGGTGCGTTTGATTATATTTTTGATGATATGAAGACGCTGATTGTCGGAATCTTGAAATTAAGAGACGAAGAGTAGTGTAGTTAAGAAACAAGAAAGTAATTGAAAGGAGAAAAATATATGAGCAATTATGATGTAATTATTATCGGTGCAGGACCTGGGGGAATCTTTGCAGCTTATGAGCTGGCAGAGAAAGCACCGGAATTGAAGGTGGCGGTATTTGAAGCCGGCAATCCACTGGAGAAGAGAAAATGCCCGATCGATGGAAAGAAGATTAAGAGCTGCGTGAACTGCAAGACATGCGCGATTATGAGTGGATTCGGTGGAGCAGGAGCATTTTCAGATGGAAAATACAATATCACAAATAATTTTGGTGGAACATTGTATGAGTATATCGGTAAAGAGACAGCAATCGATTTAATGAATTACGTAGATGAGATCAATGTGAAATTTGGTGGTGAGGGTACAAAAATGTATTCCACATCAGGAACACATATTAAGAAACTCTGTATGCAGAATAAGCTGAATCTTTTGGATGCATCTGTTCGTCATCTTGGAACAGATATCAACTATGTCGTTCTTGAGAATCTCTATGCAAAGCTGAAAGATACTGTAGAGTTCCGTTTTAACTGTCATGTAGATGATGTGGAAGCGGTTGACGGCGGATATCGCGTGATTACAAAAGATGGCGTAGATGAATGTAAGAAATGTATCGTTTCTGTAGGAAGAAGCGGAAGTAAATGGATGGAGAAAGTGTGTGAGAATCTTGACATCACAACAAAATCCAACCGTGTAGATATCGGAGTCCGTGTGGAACTTCCGGCAGTTATTTTCTCACATCTTACAGATGAACTGTATGAAAGTAAGATTGTCTACAGAACAGAGAAGTTTGAAGATAAAGTCAGAACATTCTGTATGAATCCGAATGGAATCGTTGTAAATGAGAATACAAACGGAATCGTTACAGTAAACGGACATAGCTATGAAGATCCGGCAAAGCAGACAGAGAATACAAACTTTGCGCTTCTTGTTGAGAAACATTTCTCAGAGCCGTTCAAAGACAGTAACGGATATGGTGAAAGTATTGCGCGCCTGTCTAATATGCTTGGCGGTGGTGTTCTTGTACAGCGTTTTGGTGATCTGATTCGAGGAAGAAGAAGTACACCGGCACGTATTGCAGAGAGTTTTCTGACACCGACACTTTCCGCAGAACCGGGAGACTTAAGTCTTGTATTGCCGAAACGTATTCTTGATGGAATCATTGAGATGATCTACGCTTTGGATAAGATCGCACCTGGAACAGCAAATGATGATACACTGCTCTACGGTGTAGAAGTTAAGTTCTACAATATGGAAGTGAAACTGGATGAACATCTTGAAACAAAACACAAGGGCCTGTATGTGATCGGAGACGGAAGTGGAGTGACACATTCGTTGTCCCACGCATCAGCAAGTGGTGTATTCGTAGCGAGAGAGATTGCGGAAGAAGTATGAATTGCTAGAAGTTAATAGTTAAAATAAAGGGAAGTTTTTCATTTGCAGAAATTACACAAAGCGAGCTGGTGTATTGCAGGTGAAAAACTTTTCTTTTTACTTATGTATGAAAATAAAAAGCTTGCGTTTCTGTTGTTTTCGCAAATGAAACAGTTGGATTTTGTTGATTCTTGATTGAAGTGTGTTGAGATTTATTGGAATCTCCTTGACAGAAAGGCATATAGATAGTATTATTTATAGTAAGAGAGTTTATAGCTGAGACTGGGTTACTGTTCACTCCCGTGTCAATCACTTCGCTGATTGACACGGAGGATGCATGTTTTGGCTTGAATGCATCTCGCCCCATCGCCAAAGGCGATTTAAAATGGCGAGATACGTTGCTGGTCACATCGTGTGAACAGTAACGAGACTGGCTGTGAACAGAGAATGTTAGTGGATTAACATACAGGATTGTATGAATGAGAATTACAGAATCTATGTGAAAGAGAGGAACTGACAGATGGCGAATGATCACGGAGAACAGATTAGAATTGTACAGGAAACAGTTGCAGGTAAGGAGATTACATTTGCACATGTAATGGGAGGTCCGGCTCCGATTATTTATCAGAAACTCGGATTAAATCCACATCTGGATTATCGTTCTTCTGCAATTGGAGTTATGAATATGACTCCACCGGAGTCAGCAGTTATCGCATCTGATATTGCAGTGAAAAGCGGTAATGTTTATCTTGGATTCGCAGACCGCTTTACAGGAACACTGATCATTACAGGAGAGATTTCTGATGTTACATCTGCATTGACAGAAGTTGTGGATTATTTCAGAGATTCTCTTGGTTATGTAGTCTGTGATATTACAAAACGATAGGAAGTGCATTTATGAAACGGGAACGTATAACGAGAAAAGAGCTTATGGAGCGTCTGTTTCATGATGACTATGAGAATCTGAAAGGAAAGAAGCTTCGTATGACTCGTGTGCGCGTGCCGGGGAAGGAAGTCTGCATGGCGCATATTATCAGTAGATCAGATGAGGTTATTTACCAGAATCTGGGATTACATATTGGAACTCATGAAGGTGAGGATCACACAGGAGAGTCTATCGGACTTCTGCGTTTTACACCGTGGGAAGCAGTTGTGGTTGCTGCAGATGTGGCATTCAAGAGCGCAGATGTTGAGATTGGATTTATGGACAGATTCTGTGGGACACTGATTCTGACCGGCGGATTGACACAGGTACAGACAGCGGTGGAAGAAGTAGTTCGATTTTTTAATGAGAGACTTGGCTTTGCAGTGTGCGAGGTTCATAGAAGTTAAGAAGACAGAGGCGTAACAGGATGAAAAAGATATTTTTGATGGGGAGAAGTGAAGCGGGGAAAACTTCACTGACGCAGGCTCTTAAGGGAGAAGAACTGCATTATGTGAAGACACAGTATACGAATACAGAAGATGATACGATCGACTCTCCGGGAGAGTATGCAGAGTCTAAGCATTTCAGTGTTGGACTTGCCTGTTTTTCATTTGAGGCAGACGTGATTGCCATGGTGCAGGCTGCAGATGAACCGTTCAATCTGTTCGGACCTGGAAGCAGATGTTTTATCCAACGTCCATTGATCGGAATCATTACAAAGATTGATTCACCGTACGCAAATGTTGATATGGTGAGACTTTGGATGAAGAATGCCGGATGTGAGCGCATTTTCGAAGTAAATAATAAGACGCGGGAAGGTATCAAAGAGCTCATAGATTATCTGAATGAGCCTGTGGAAATACTGACATTGGATCGTGCCAGATATAAACAGTCATTGGGATTGAATGACTGGGATCCACTACCGGAAGGTGTAGAGTATCCGGATGGCATGTAGATATCAAAAGATTAAGGTGACTGTTCAGAGCCAACCTTCAAAATGCTACGCATTTTGAAGGTGTGGCGTATCCGCCAAATAAAATTTCAAAAACAGTCTTAAAAATGCAAGCATTTTACATCTTTTTTTGAAATTTTGCTTGGCTCTGAACAGTTACAAATTAAGAAAAATATCCCTCTTGAGATATTTCTGGAAGATGAAATATGCTATAATGATTATGTAGCAATCAGTTCGATCAACAGAATGACATCAGGAGGGATTTTTATGTTGTGGACAAGAAGTGAATTAAAGGGAAGAGCAAAGTTCCTGTTGAAACAGAATTATTGGTATTCTGTTCTTGCAGCATTGATTTATACGTTTCTTTTGGGAAATGGATTTACGTATTCTTATAATGCACTAAAGAATAAGAATAGTGAGGTGGAAACTTCGATACAAGGTTTTCATCCGATTCTAATGTTGGGGATTGCAGCAACTGTAGCAGTTGTGGTTGTAATTTCATTTATTGTATATCTGGCTATTGCCTATTTCCTATGGAATCCAATGACTGTCGGCTGTTGTAAATTTTTCAAAAATGGAAGAGACGGAAGACAGGATGTGAAAGATATTTTCCGAATGGTAAGAGATTGCAATAAGACAATTCGTATGACAATGTTTTTGAAAACAATTTATCTTGCATTGTGGTCACTGTTATTTATTGTTCCAGGTGTGATCAAAGGATATGAATATGCGATGGTACCGTATCTTCTGCTCGATCATCCAGAGATGAGCAGACAGGAGATTTTTGCGGAGAGCAAGCGATTAATGATGGGGAATAAATGGGATGCATTCGTGTTGGATCTTTCCTTTATCGGATGGCATTTGCTGGGAGCATGTACGTTTGGAATCTTAACTTTTCTTTATGTAAATCCTTATCAGTATTATACAGAGGCAGAGTTGTATCATGTGCTGAGAGATAGAATGTGAACATAGATTTATATTATGAAACTTAGAGTAAAAAAGCTCACAGCTGGTTGTATATGATCAGCTGTGAGCTTTTCTTTTGCAAAATAAAAATAGAAGACAACTCAATATTTTCTATTGACATTAAAAACCAATGTGATAAACTTGTTTATGCAGGAACTGTTCATTGATGAACAGTTCATTAACAAATAGTTCCTGCGTGTGAAGATAGAAAGGAGGATTACAATTTTGTGTGAAGAACATTTTCATATCGGTCCACAGGTACATAAAATGGATCGTTCCATTTCAAAATTACTTGAGGCGAGAGTAAAAGCGGAAGGGTTGGATGAAGTAACCCTTATGCATGGATGGATTTTGCGTTATCTCTATGAACATCAGGATGCAGAGATTTATCAGAAAGACATAGAGAAGTATTTCGGAATCTGCCGTTCGGGAGTGACGAATATCATTCAGGCTTTAGAGAAGAAAGGACTTGTCTGTCGTGCTTCGGTCGCGAGTGATGCAAGGCTGAAAAAGGTTATGCTGACAGAGGCAGGACGCGAAAGTCACGAAAAGCTTGGAGAGATTTTCAAGCGAATGGACGCAGAACTGGAAGAAGGAATTACCGAAGAAGAATTACAGGTATTTTTGAGAGTGGCTCATAAGGTTCATCTCAATCTAAGAAAAATGAGAGGAGAGAATTCATGATTCGTACTTTATTAAAAGAAGTAAAAGAGTATAAGGCAGCATCGATCGCGACACCGATTTTCATGATTCTTGAAGTTTTATTTGAGACATTGATCCCATTTTTAATGGCATCGATCATTGATAAAGGAGTTAATACGGGGGATATCTACCACATTTACAAAGTGGGTGGAATCATGATTGTAGCAGCATTTTTAGGCCTGCTTGCCGGAATGGCGGGAGGACGTTATGGAGCAAAGGCTTCTACAGGTTTCGCAAAGAATTTGAGAAATGCAATGTTTGATCGGATTCAGACATATTCGTTTGCAAATATTGATCATTTCAGTACAGCAGGACTGGTAACGCGTCTGACAACAGATGTAACAAATGTGCAGAATGCGTATCAGATGATGTTACGTATGATGATGAGAGCACCGGCAAGTATGGTATGTGCGATGGTGATGGCACTTGCGATCAATGCAAGGCTGGCAAGTATTTATCTTGTGGCAGTCTTGATTCTTGGAATTATTTTGTTTTTTATTATCCGTCATGCAACTGCATATTTCCAACAGGCATTTCCGAAATATGACGCATTGAATGAGTCTGTTCAGGAAAATGTTTCTGCAATCCGCGTTGTAAAGGCATATGTAAGAGAAGAGGAAGAGACAAGTAAATTTAAGCGCGCAAGCAAGAATATTTATGATATTTTTGTAAAAGCAGAAAAGAATGTTATCTGGAATGCGCCGATCATGATGTTTACAGTTTACACCTGTATTATTTTAATCAGCTGGTTCGGTGCGAAAATGATTGTTGTGGATTCTCTTACAACCGGAGAACTGATGAGTCTTCTTGCCTATTGTATGAATATTCTTATGAGTCTTATGATGCTTTCGATGGTTTTCGTCATGATTTCTATGAGTATGGCAAGTATGCGCCGTATTGCGGAAGTGCTGAATGAAAAAACAGATATTCACAATCCAGAGCATCCGGTATATGAAGTCACAGACGGAAGCATTACATTTAAAAATGTAGACTTTTCTTATAAGAAAGACAGTGCAGAGAAGGTTCTCAAAGACATCAATCTGGAGATTCGTTCCGGAGAAACGATTGGAATTATCGGAGGAACCGGAAGTGCGAAGACAAGTCTGGTTAATCTGATCAGCCGTCTGTATGATGTCACGGACGGAGAGATTCTGGTTGGTGGAAAAAATGTAAAAGAATATGATCTTGAGGTGCTCCGTAATCAGGTGTCTGTAGTGCTTCAGAAAAATGTCTTATTTACAGGAAGTATTTTAGACAATCTCCGTTGGGGAGACAAAGAAGCGACAGATGAAGAGTGTATCCAGGCATGTAAACTGGCCTGTGCAGATGAATTTATCGAGCGCTTTCCGGATAAATATAATACGCATATTGAACAGGGCGGAAACAATGTGTCCGGTGGTCAGAAGCAGAGACTCTGTATTGCAAGAGCATTGCTAAAGAAGCCGAAGATCCTGATTCTTGATGACAGTACAAGTGCTGTTGATACTGCAACAGATGCGAAGATCAGACGTGCATTCCGTGAAGAGATTCCGGATACGACAAAGCTGATCATTGCACAGCGTGTATCCAGTGTTCAGGATGCAGACCGTATTATTGTGATGGATGAAGGAAAGATTCATGGATTCGGAACACATGATGAACTGCTTGCGTCAGATGAGATTTATCGCGAGGTATATGAGTCTCAGACACAGGGAGGCGGAGATTTTGATGAAAATGGAGGTGAAGCATAATGCGCGGACCAATGGGAAAACCAAAGAATAGAGTGGAAAATCCTGGGAAATTACTTAAACGTCTGATGGATTATATTTTCCGGGATTATAAATTTCATTGCATTATAGTATTCATCCTTATTTTTGTAGGAGTTATTGCAAATGTTCAGGGAACAATGTTCACAAGAGATTTGATTGATAAATACATTACACCGTTCTTATTGTCCAGTGATACACCGAACTTTACACCGCTTGCACATGCAATCGGAAAAGTTGCTTGTTTTTATGGAGTCGGAATCGTGGCAACTTATACTTACAACCGAATTATGATCAATGTGACACAGGGAATGATGATGAACATGAGAAATGATCTGTTCAGTCACATGGAGAAACTTCCGATTAAATATTTCGATACACATGCGCATGGTGATATTATGTCAATCTACACGAATGACATTGATACACTCAGACAGATGGTAAGCCAGAGTATTCCGCAGATTATCAACAGTGGATTTACAATTGTCAGTGTATTTATCAGTATGCTGATCTTGAATATTCCACTGACAGCAGTGACGATGGTTATGGTTGCGATCATGATCTGGGGGACAAAGAAAGCTGCCGGACAGAGTGGAAAATATTTCCTTGAGCAGCAGAAGAATCTTGGTAAGGTCAACGGATATATTGAAGAAATGATGAACGGCCAGAAGGTTGTGAAGGTATTCTGTCATGAAGAAGAAAGTAAGACAGAATTCAAAAAGTTGAATGAGGATCTGTTTGTAAGCGCAGACCGTGCAAATACATATGCAAACTTCCTCGGTCCTATGAATGCGCAGATTGGAAATATCAGTTATGTAATGTGTGCGATCGTTGGAGGTGCAATTGCTCTTAACCATGTCGGTGGATTTACATTGGGCGGTCTGGCAAGTTTTCTTACATTTAATAAAAGCTTCAGTATGCCGATCAACCAGGTGAGCCAGCAGCTGAATGCGATTGTTATGGCACTCGCAGGTGCGGAGCGTATCTTTACACTTCTGGATGAAAAAGTGGAAGTGGATGAAGGTTATGTTACATTAGTTAATGCGAAAGAAGAGAATGGAAAACTGACAGAAAGTGAGAAACGTACTGGCCGCTGGGCATGGAAACATACACATCAGGCAGATGGTTCTGTTGATTATGTTGAGTTAAAAGGAAATGTTGTATTTGACGGAGTGGATTTCGGATACAATGATGACAAAATCGTCCTTCATGATGTGAAGCTATATGCAGAACCGGGGCAGAAGATTGCTTTCGTAGGTTCAACAGGAGCCGGTAAGACGACAATTACAAATCTGATCAATCGTTTCTACGATATTCAGGATGGTAAGATCCGCTATGACGGAATTAATATTAACAAGATCAAGAAAGCAGATCTTCGACATTCTCTTGGAATCGTATTGCAGGATACACATTTGTTTACTGGTACAGTGAAAGATAATATTCGTTTTGGAAAGCTGGATGCAACAGATGAAGAAATCATTGCAGCGGCAAAGCTGGCAAATGCAGATGGATTTATCCGCAGACTTCCGGAAGGATATGACACGGTGATCACCGGAGATGGAGCAAACTTAAGTCAGGGACAGCGACAGCTTCTTGCGATTGCCCGTGCGGCAGTAGCAGATCCACCGGTATTGATTCTGGATGAGGCAACAAGTTCAATCGATACTCGCACAGAGCGTATTATCCAGGAAAGTATGGACCGGCTGATGCATGGGCGTACTACCTTTGTGATCGCACACCGTTTGTCAACAGTTCGTAATTCTGACTGTATCATGGTACTTGAACAGGGAAGGATTATCGAGAGAGGTACACACGACCAGTTGATTGAAGAGAAAGGTAAGTATTATCAGCTGTATACAGGAAATGCAATATCAGCGTAGAAGAAAGTAGAGATAAAAAAGAACTGAACCCAGATAATTAATGTCAATGGGTTCAGTTCTTTTTGAAATAGAAATCAACGTTCAGTAAAATCTAAAGCTTCATGTGCGAGTTCACGTTCAGCTTCCCCAGCAGAACGGTATTTCAAAAGAAAATTCACTTCATTTTTTGTAAGAAGAATGTCGTTTTCACTATTTTCAATTTTAATACAGAAATAGTTTTTTACTTCAACTGATGATGGATTCTTTGCATTGCAGTACTGAGTGATAAGCGAGTCGACAGAGGTGTGATAGATCCAGGATAGTTCAGCAAGAAGTTGAAGGTTTGGTTCACGTACACCGGTTTCATAATTTGAATAAGCCTGATGAGTGATATGCAGCTTTTTGCCGATCTGAGCCTGTGTGTAGTTATATTGCTTTCTCAAACGCCGTAGATTATCCGCAAGTTGAATATTTGCCATAGTTTCACCTCCGTTTCTATCATCCGTTAAGATTCAAGGATGTCTTTTCCCTCAATGAGATATTCATAAGAAACGTCGAAGATCTCAGTTAGAGCTTTCAATTCTATGTCTGTAACGTAACGTTTGTTTGTTTCTATTCGTGTAATTACATTTTTGTCCATATCATATCCGCGCAATTGGAGTTTGTAAGCTAAAAGTCTCTGTGACATATGGCGTTGCCGACGAAGTTCAATGAGCCTTTTGCTGATCAGATTCTTCTCTCCGGTAATAGGTGTTCGTTTTGGCATAGTTCTAATCCCTCCTGCAAATAGTGTGAACAGGTTTGTCTCGTTTTTTGCACTTTTAATGATTTTACATGGAATTGAGTAACCAGATGGTTGGAATAATGAGACAAACGGAAAATAATTGTATGATTTGTAATGATTGATCTCCGAAGATAGTGTATAATGAATTCCAAAGATATTTTAGAGAACTAGGAGAAAACACGCCATGTATGAAATAATGACTGCCGATGAAGCAATCCGGCTGATTCGGGACGGAGACTGTATCTGTGTGAATTCATTTGTCGGAATAGAGAATCCAATTGAACTTCACGAAGCAATTTACAGAAGATACCAGAAGATGCAGTCCCCAACACATCTGACAATGATTTCCAGTGCCGGTTTTGGTGTCTGGGATGATGAACATAATGCAGAAGGATACATCAGAGAGGGTGCTGTGGACAAGCTTATCTGCGGGCATTTTGGAGCAATGCTCAGTACAAAGAAACTGGTTTTAGAAGACCGGTTTGAGGCATACAATCTTCCGCTTGGATGCATTTCACATGCAATCCGTGCACAGGCCGGAGGTCTCCCAGGTGCACTTTCAAAGGTTGGCTTGGATATATTTGTAGATCCAAGAAAAGAAGGGCCTGGAATTAACAGAATCTCAATTGATGATTCACTGGTCAGGCATGTGGAAGTGGATGGAGAGGAATTTCTCTATTATAAATTACCGAAAATTAATATTGCACTGATTAAAGGAACAGCAGCAGACCGAAAGGGAAATATTACTTTTGACGATATGTTTATGTCCGGTGATGCGCTGTCTATTTGCCAGGCAGTAAAAGCGAATCGCGGCAAGGTGATCGTACAGGTAGACCGCCTGGTGGACACCCCGTCACGACCGAGAAATGCAATTATTCCGGGATGTCTGGTAGATGCAATCGTTGTAGCAGAACCGGAAGCAAGAAATGAAGCCTATACAGCACTGACTGGAAGCTTTGAGATTCCATATGAAGAGTGGAACACATGGAGTGAGCGTTTAGATTCTGTCTCAGTGAAACAGTCAAAGAACAGTACGGTGGCAAATATCATCGGAAAACGTGCATCGAAGGAATTACGTGTAGATGATATTGTAAATATTGGAATCGGTATTCCGGAGATGGTTTCTCGTTTTGCAAGAAAGAGTGGAATGCTTGATATGGTGACATTGACGGTTGAGTCCGGAGGAATCGGAGGATTTCCGGTTTCAGGAGAAGCATTTGGAGCAATGATCGGTGCGGCATCTGTCTATGATATGGCAAACCAGTTTGACCTTTATGATAATGGTGGTCTCGATGTCTGCTTTATGGGCGCGCTTGAAGTGGATAAAGAAGGAAATGTGAATGCACACCGTGGACCGGGAGCGTTTGCCGGAATCGGAGGATTTGCGAATATCACAGCTAAGACACCAACCGTTGTATTCTGTTTCAGCTTTACGGCAAAAGGACTGGAAGTTTCACAGAAGAAGGGGATTGTTGAAATTGAGAAGGAAGGTTCTATTTCAAAATTTGTAGATCGAGTCAAGAGTATCAGTTTTTCTGCCAGACGTGCGATCGCAAATGGACAGAAAGTACTTTATGTGACTGAACGCTGTGTATTTCGCCTGACACCGAAGGGGCTGAAATTGATAGAAGTATATCCTGGAATCGATGTGCAGAAAGATATTTTAGATCTTCTGCCATTCGAAGTGGAAGTATGATATAGAAAATCAATGCAAAATAAGATGAAGATTTGTTAAAATAGTTCATGGACTTCATCACGTTAAATTGATACAATTTATCCACAGGACAACAGAAAGGACATTATTATTATGGAAAAAGGTACAATTTTTAAATTTCATAATGATCTTGATACAGATCAGATCATCGCATCCCAGTATCTGCTTCTGCCGAACTTAGATGAGATGAAGAGTCATACATTTGAATCATTGGATCCGGATTTCGCAAAGAAAGTAAAACCGGGAGATTTCGTAGTCGGAGGAGAGAACTTTGGGTGTGGTTCTTCCAGAGAGCAGGCACCGGGTGTGCTCAAAGCACTTGGAGTACAGGCTGTCATTGCGAAATCATTTGCAAGAATCTTCTATAGAAATGCGATTAATATCGGACTTCCGGTGATTGTCTGTAAGGAGCTTCCGGATGAAGTAAAGACAGGTGATACAATGGAACTTCGCATGTCTGACGGAACAGCTGAGGCGAATGGAAAGACTTATTCCTGTACAAAGCTGCCGGAGTATATGCAGAATATTCTGAATCAGGGCGGACTGATCGCTTCACTGAATAAGGAGGACTAGAGCTATGGGAATGACAATCGCAGAGAAGATCATCGCTGCTGCAGCCGGTGTGGACAGCGTAAAACCGGGAGATATCCATACAGTAACATTGGACAGAATGATGAGTAATGATGGAACGACACACCTTACTGTGGATATGTATAATAACAAATTAAAGAATCCTCGTATTGCAGATCCGAAGAAACTGGTATTCATTGTGGATCATAATGTGCCATCTGATAGTCCGAAGACAGCGGCATCTCAGAAGAAGATGAGAGATTTTGCAAAAGAGAACGGCATTGACTTCTGGGAAGGAAAGGGTGTCTGTCATCAGGTTATGATGGAGAACTATGTCCGTCCGGGAGAACTGATCTTCGGAGCTGACAGTCATACTTGTTCCTACGGAGCACTCGGAGCGTTCGGTACAGGTGTCGGATGTACAGACTTCCTTTATGGAATGGTGACAGGACAGTCCTGGGTACTTGTTCCGGAATCAGTGAAATTCAATCTGATCGGAGAACTTCCGGAAGGTGTTTATGCAAGAGACCTGATTCTGACAATTATCGGTCAGGTCGGTGCGAACGGATGTAACTATCAGGTAATGGAGTTCACAGGAGAAGGGGCAAAGACACTGAGCATCAGTGATCGTATCGCACTTTGCAATATGGCAGTAGAAGCCGGAGCCAAGACAGGTATCTTCGAGGCAGATGAAAAAGCAATGGAATACCTGAAAGAGCATGGCCGTGAGCCGAAAGCTGTATTCCACAGTGATCCGGATGCACATTATATCAGAGAGTATACAATCGATCTTTCTAAAGTGGAACCAGTTGTGGCAAAACCTGATTTTGTAGATAATTTAAGTCCGGCAAAGGAAGTGCGTGGAATTAAGATTGACGAAGCATTTTTGGGTTCCTGTAATAATGGACGTATTGAAGATCTTCGTGTCGGAGCAGAAGTTATCAAAGGAAAGAAAGTTGCAGATAAGGTCCGTTTCCTTGTTGTTCCGGCAAGTCAGACAATTTACCGTCAGGCTCTTAAGGAAGGACTTCTTGATATTTTCATGGAGGCAGGTGCAATTGTAATGAATCCGAACTGCAGTGTCTGCTGGGGAAGCTGTCAGGGAGTTATTGGTGAAAATGAAGTTCTGATCAGTACAGGAACACGTAATTTCAAGGGTCGTGCAGGACACCCAAGTTCAAAAG
>SKET01001875.1_pt1 | contig 13611 bp, 11 predicted proteins | sample 4841461 | NCBI WGS metagenome assembly SKET01 (sample SAMN11008802, study PRJNA524170) | human gut metagenome | biome: Human fecal sample; material: Feces; isolation source: fecal sample from pouch patient p5 | host: Homo sapiens | place: Israel: Tel-Aviv | collected 2014-02-13
CAGGATGATCGCCGGAAGCAGGGTTACACAGCAGATAACACCGATGATAACACCTTTTGCCATTACGATACCAAGGTTTTTACCAAGTGCGAATGTCATCAGACACAGGGCTGCGAAACCGGCTACCGTTGTGATGGAACTGGATACGATAGATTTGAAGGTATTGGATATTGCATGACCCATCGCTCTGTTCTTGTCGCCAGGGAATCGTTTTTTATTCTCCTCGAAACTGTCCAGCAGGAAGATCGAGTAGTCCATCGTAACACCAAGCTGAAGGATTGCTACCAGTGCCTGTGTCAGATACGAAATCTCACCCAGGAAAATATTCGTTCCCATGTTATACAGGATCGAGATTCCGATACAGAGCAGGAACAGGATCGGCACCACAAAGGATGTTCCGGTAATCTCCAGCACGATGAAAGAAAACAGTGCTGCGATCGCCACGTAGATCGGCAGTTCCTGCAGACACAGATTCTTGATATCGGTTACGACACCGGACATACCGCTGATAAAGCACTGCTTATCTGCAATGGCACGCATGTTTGTGACAGCTTCCATCGCCTCGTCCGAAGATGTGGTGTTATCAAAAAGTACCAGCATCATTGTAGAATCGTCCGCAAAGAAGATATCCTTTAAATCTTTTGGCATCATGCTTGTCGGAACGCTGATATCAGCGATGTCATCATACCAGAGTACCTTTTTGACATGTTCGATCTCTTCGAACTTGTTTTTCAGTTTCTGCACATCTTTAAGCGGCATATCCTCGACGACGACCATCGAGAATGCACCTGTGCCGAATTCATCCACCATAACATCCTGACCTTTTACCGTTTCCAGAGATTCCGGAAGGTAACTTAAGATATCATAGTTGATTCTTGTTTTTATGGTTCCAATAACAGATGGAATGAGAAGCAAAATTCCGATCAGTACGATCAGGATACGGTGTTTTGCTATCCATTTTCCAGTCTTGACCATTGTTGTCATCTCCTATCTTTCCTTGATATTTATGATACCGGGGAGCAAAGATTTTATTCCCCTGACATCCCGTTTACGGATTCTGTGTCGGCTGATCATTCTGTGCATGGATTGCCTCCAGTGACATCAGCAGTGCATAATTTGATGCCTGCATCGCAAAGTCCAGAAAGTACTCTGCCAGCAGTATCTTATTCTCAGCTGAAAGTTCTTTTGTCGTTTCCTCCGTAAAACTAATCCCAAGCTGCTCCTGTGCAATCTGGATCACCTGGTCGACTTTGTCGTAAGCTTCTGCTATCCGTCCTACCAGTTTCGCCTTGCTGTACTTCATTTTATTGTGGAGCATTTCACGGTTTTCTCTGCATTCTCTGCGGAGTTCCTGGATATCTTTTTCTACCTGTTCCGGACAGTCCATCTCGCCCTGCTCAATGCGGCTGTGCATCTGTCCGATTGCCTTATCCAGCTCATATAGCTTTACAGAAAGTATATCATGTGTCATACGCACACCCCTTTCCTTTCTTTCTCACACCATTTTAACAAAAATCTGCTTCGCTGATATAGACAAAATATCCGCAGTGTAAAAGAACTTTACACTGCGGATATTTTATAAATCGTTATTCTCATCTGAAACAAGGACTGCTTTGCCCATTAACAGAAGATAAATCTGATGTACTATATAACCGATGTTTTCGGTGTCCTGCTTCGTCCACTCGCGGAGCAGTCCCATAACCGCCTGACAGTGGTAATGCAGGATAAACTCCCGGTCTTTGTCCGAATAGCCCTCATACCAGTGCTGCATCTCCGTCACTTTCTCAAACAGATCATAAAAAACCTGCTCCAGCATACGTCCGATCTCGTCACCATAGTTGGACTGCATACCGCGGATCGCATAAGGCTGAAGCTGGATCGCAATCTCAAAGAAATGGCGAAGCCCCTTCTCAAGATCCTTCTTTGCAATGCACTCTTCCAGGACAATCTCCATCTCCTGGTACAGAACCCACTGGATCAGATCCGGAATATCCTCAAAATGATAGTAAAATGCCTGTCTTGTGATGTGACATTCCTCCACAATATCCTTTACCGTCAGTTTCTTTACTTTTTTCTCAAACAGAAGGTTGCTGGCAGCTTCTGCAATTGTTTTTTTCATATCAATAGCCATTTTACCTACTCCTATTTCACTCAAAAAACCGCTTTGTTGCTTATGCTACCGTACATTTTTTCTTCTGTCAAGTAAATTAATTCTAAACTGTTCCTGAGGCTAACGATGTAAACTGTTCCTGAGGCTAACGATGTGCAAATGAACGAATTCCGCGAAAGCACGCAAAAGTGCTTTCCCTGGAATTGTTCATTTTGCCCATCTGGTCCTCTCGGAACTCTTTCAGTTCAAAGAATAAAATGAAACTATTATAAACTGACAGAAACAAAAAGACAGAGGTACTGTGACACTTGCAAATTTCGTCACGATACATCCGCCTTTATATGTTTCATATTTATATTTCTGAAATAACCTTCTGCTTAAGCGACCCCTGGCCAGCCAGGAGCTTTTAGCAATGTGCAAAATGAACAATTCCCAAGAAGGCACTTTTACGTGCCCTTCGGGGAATTCGTTCATTTGCACATTCAGAAAATCTCCGCATCTTCCTAATAAAACTGATGTGCTCCGATCTTCACTCCGGTTCCAGATCCTGTATTAAAGTACAGTGCTCCTCCTACCGGATTCTCTCCGTTCAGTGCTGCCTGAGCTGCTTCTACGCAGTCACTCGGTACACCGCTTGCCAGTGCACTTGCCAGTGCTCCGCTGTACGCCGGTGTGAACTGTCCTGCCTGGTAAACAACCTCGGAAATGCTGTTCGGGAAGGAAGCACTTGCCACACGGTTGAGAACAACGGCACCGACTGCCACTTTACCTTCGCGGCTCTGGTTGCCTGCCTCGCAGTAGATGATCGCTGCCAGAAGGTTCAGATCACTGGAATCTGCTGTGGTAACAGTCTCTTCGCTTCCGGTTGACGCTGCAGAATCGTAAGTGTCGTCTGCGGTATCATAGGAAGCATCTGCTGTCGTATCTTCGCTGTAGCTGTTGTCGGTATAAGAACCGTCTGTGCCGTATGTACTGTCGGACTCATAAGTTTCACCGGCATAAGTACCGTCTGTATAAGAATCGTCTGTATAAGAATCGTCTGTATAAGAATCGCCTGTATTATAAGCATCACCGGTATAAGTACTATCTGCATTGTAGCTGTTGTCTGCATAAATGCTGTCCGCAGAAGTATCATCATAAGCACCATCTGCACTGTAGCTGTTGTCGGTATAAGCATCATCTGTACTATAGCTGTCATCGCCATAGCTGCTGTCTGCATATGCATCCTCAGTATAGCTGTCATCGTTGTAAGTGCTGTCTGTATCTGCCGTGCCATAGCCTGCTGCACTCCAGCCCCAGCCGTTCGGATCGTAATAGCCCTGTGCCACGCTGTCCGTTGTGTCTGTATTGGCATCTGCATCACTGACGTTGACATCCGCAGTTGAGATTGCAACGGCACGGTCTGTGATGATCGTCTCTTCGGCATCCTCTGCCGGAACGTATGCAACCGTAACGTCATCCATCTGTACCTGATACCAGTCACCATCCTCGGAAATCAGGCTATACTCGCTTCCGTTGTCTGCACTGTCCAGAATGTCTGCTGCTGCATCCGGTGAAGAGAACAGGTTTACACCATCCCAGTTGACCTTGACGCCCTGTGTACCATAGACATTTGCCAGATATTCTGCATCTTCTCCGTATGCCAGATAATCATTCTTGATATATCCTTCCACGCCGTTTGAAATGATGTGTGACCATTTCTCGCCCTTTTCGATCAGGTCTGCAGATGCTCCCTTTGGAAGATAGCCGACGATCTCACTTTTGGTGGATGCATTTGCACGGATGTTGACCTGTGTATCTACATCTGCCACTGCACGATAAGACCACACGCTGTCTTCTATATTATTACTGTCTGTAGACGGTGCTGCAAAAACAACTGTGGAAGATAATACTGTAAATGCAAATACCGTCGCACTGCCGCAAAGTACCGTTTTCATTCTTGCTTTCATGTAAAAAAACCTCCTGAACTCCTATAACTTCACGCTTTTTTGGCATTTTTGTTATATTTGTTACAAATGTATTAACTTTTGTTACGTTTGCATCATATAACAGTTACAGTATTTTGTCAACCTTTTTTTATCTTCGTCAAGTGATGAGAAGCAAAGGATTGCACTCCCACTAAGATAGCCTCCGGCGGATTGCAGAGGCATTCTTGAATTTTAAAGTTTGAGGATATACCGCAAAAAAACATTGCTCTCATAAAGAAAGGTGAGAATCGGACTTTCTTTTATCATCGAAAGCAGCTGGCTTCCGATCTCTGTGTTGGAGCAGATCGCCACTACCAGAAAGAACAGCCAGACGATGCAGATCCCTTTTACAAATCCGAGTGCTCCTCCGCACATCCTGTTGACGCCACGCAGGATCGGCAGCCTTGTCATGATCCGCAGTGCCCGTGCAACGGCGTGCAGGGCGATACTTACCAGGTTAAAAGAAATAAAATAGGTCAGCATGTTCAGGATCATATCCGCCAGATAGGTGGAAATATATTCCGAAAAGGTCTGAACCGCCATATTTGCATACGTGTAACTGTTGTTATTATCAAGAAGCTGCGTCTGCAATTCTTTCGGGATCGGCAGTGATTTGATGATCTTGTTCTGATCTTTTCGCGGCACATCGCTCTGCTGTGCAAATTTTTGTGTTTCTTTATCCAATTTGTCCATGATTGCATCTTCCACCAGCGTCTCGCATTTGCTCTCCACAAATGAGTAGACGGGTGTCTGCGTTTTCAGAAAATCATTGACATAGGGTGTCGAATAATAGACCAGTACACCGGAAAACACGAAAAAAAGCAGAGAGGTCAGCGTCCTCGCAAAACCTCTCATATAGCCATTGATCGCAAATACCAGCAGTACCAGTAAGATAATGATCGTAAGTAAATTCATAATTTCCTTTCTGCTATCCAAGCCGGATCAGATCTGCACTGTCCTCGGTGATCACCATATATTTGCGGAATCCACGGATACTCAGCACATTCTGGATTGGCTTGCGGTATTTGCCCTGGAATGTTTTCTGACCGTTTAACTTATAAATGGCAAATTCTTTTTCATTGAACAGCACGATTTTGTCTTTCTGCAGGGTAATACTGTTGTACTGCAGATCAAAATATTTCTGCATGGTATTCTTACCGCCGGTATTGTAGACCTTCATCAGATATTTATGTCCAGAGTCGCCTCCGTCAAAGACAAAGCCGATGCGGTTGCCGTCATGGAAAGTACTGATGATCTCCTGATCAAACTTCACCGTTTTCTTTTCTTTCGGAGACTGGCTGCCGGAAAATACCGTAAACCCGTCGGTGCGGACGGCAACTGCCGTGCTGTTGTCACAGAAAAAAATCTGCGGAGCCAGCACGTCGTCCACATTTAGCTCACCGACCTGATTGTTCAGCTCCATCTGACCTGCACTTCCGAAGTTATAAAACGCAATATGTGTACTGATCTTGTTTCCATTGACCCGCATATAGGACACTGCCATCTTGATCCCGTCCGGAGAAAGTGCCATATCCAGCGGATAACCAAAATCGTCGATCGTCGTGCGATTCTCGGCGATCAGTGTCCCGGATGCATCGTAAAAATTGACCCAGGTCACATCATCATCTGCTAGGATCACCGCCACAACACCCTGCGTTGCCACTCTTGCCTTCTGGATCGGCAGTTTTGTCTGGAACTGTCCTTTCAGTCCCTCTTCATCAAATACATAGACCTGCATACCCTGCTGATCTGCGATCACAGCAGTCGTACCGCAGACATCCACGAACGGTGCCTGCATACTGTAGGTCGTACTCCATTTTGTATTCGATTTGCTGTCCACACAGGCTACCCCGTCGGAGCTGTATTTCAGGAAATAATCTCCAAACTCCAGATACTGCGTACTGCTCACGTCATTTCTCTCAATGCGGTCTGAGGTAAGATAGGTGCTTCCGGTGTGGAAGAATAAAAATGTCCCAAGCCCGAACAGCAGGATAAACAGAAGTCCCATGGTGATCGCATTGCGGTTATGTACAAACTTCTGATGTTTTTTAATCTTATCCCACAGTTCTTCTTTTGCCTGTGGATCTTCCGTCATCTCATATGTCTCGATGCGGATATCCGGATCGTTGAGCTCTTCGTCCAGATCCAAATCCAGATCATCCTCTTTTTTTCTGAATAATTCTTTTAATTTTATTTTCATCCTCATTTCGTCCTTACTGTGCCAATTCTGAAATTTTCCTGATGCTCTGCAAAAGTTCTTCTTAAGTACCCTGCAATGTTGTTATTATAGTTTAAAAGGCATGGGATAGTCAACCATGCCTTTTACGTTCCTTATTCTTTTTACGGCAGCACGATCTTCTGTCCCGGAAGAATCGTGTTTGGATCGGTAATGCCGTTCAGATCACAGATTTCCTGAAGCTTGTCCAGATTTCCGTAGTACATCCGGCAGACGATCGCCAGCGTATCGCCGTCCCGCACCGTGTATTCTGCCTGATACTTCGTCACATCCGAAGAGGATGCCGCACGGTTATTTGCAGAGGAACTGCCGGATGTGGTGCTATCCTGCCTACCGGAAGTTCCGGCACCTCCTGTTCCATCGGTTGCTGTGCTGCTTCCCGCTGTTTCTGTGCTGCCTGTTGTTCCCATATTGTCTGTGGAATCGCCTGTTGTCGTCGTATTGCTCTCTGTACTGCTCTCTTTTAAGATCCAGGTCTTTTCAGTCTCATCCTTTGCGGCACTCTCCTTTGCAATTTCGCCTTCTGCCTGTGCCGAAGCTGCCAGAGCATCCGTTTCTTTCTGTTTTTCGGTTCCTTTTGACAGGCCACTGCTCTGCCCATCACTTCCAAGTGCCATCTCCTGAAGCGTCACTTCCATATCTTTCATGCGATTATAGTTGTTGACCATCGTCGCCCCGATCACCAGGATCGTCAGCACCAGAAACATACTTGCACCATATAAAAAACGCACCATCGTCGGAGTTTTGCTTTTCTGCTCCTGCTCCACGTTCTGTGCGTCCTGTTGTTTTTTTGCGATCCGTCTGCGGAAGTTCTGGATGGCTCCATCCTGATTCTTTGATTCCGCCTCCACGGACTGCCCTTCATTTTCTTTTACCATATAGCTCTGCATCTGCTCGTTTTTTTCGTAGTAGATGTAATAGCCGCTCTGCTTTCGGATCCCGGTGTTCTCCGTCAGGAAAACGCTGGCATTTTCTTCGCTGTCATACAGAAACAGCAGCCTGTCCTCACCCGGAAACTGTTCCCGGTGCAGATCAAAGAGCTTCTCATCCGGTTCTTCTTCCGGCTCCTCCATCTTTTTCGCCCAGCCGATCACTTCTCTTCCCGGAAAATACTGTTTCATTTCCCGGTAGATTTTCTCCCACATATCATCGTTTGGTTCACCCTCCGCAATCTCTACGGCTCCGTCCGCAAACAGACACTTCATGTTTTCGTTCTGCCAGACTTCACCGAGCAGCACCGCACAGCCTGTCTTTTCCAGAAATGTGATCACATAATCTTCTATATAAACCCTTTTATCTGATCCTGCATCTCCGATCTGCCGGATATTTTTCGGCAGGCCTGTCCGTTCCTTTCCCTTTCCGTCCTTTGAGGTTCCCCTGTAAACCATTTCGATCATACTCCCAATCCTCCTTTATACTACTTCCAGCTGATGCCCCTATCGTAGCACAAAGAATCTGCAAATTTTAGCAATCCGTGGGATACTTTTCAAGAACTTTCCGACATGTTTTTCATCGGATTGATGCGAATAAACCTTCCTTTTTTCGGATACACTGTAAAAGCCTTTAACACGGCAAATTTCACATCTGTCGATTTGAACGCAGCGAAGCGGATTGTAAATGTCCGCTTTACAAATTTTTAAGAGAGGGATGACAATCATGTTTTCTTCCGATACGATCTGCTATTTTAATGCAGGCTCTTCCGATACCGCAGAGCTTCTCGGAAATTATCTTTCTAAAATTCTGATAAAAAACGGTTTTTCAGATATCGCACCTGTCCTTCTATGCATCGGAAGTGACCGTGTGACCGGTGACAGCTTAGGTCCGATGGTCGGCAGTGCCTTGGAAGAACGGTACAAAAAAAGCATCCCCGTGTTTGGTACACTGAAGATGCCTGTTCATGCCCTCAATCTTGAGGAAACCATCGATGCGATCCATCTACATTTTCCGGATCATCCGCTGATCGCTGTCGATGCTTCCTTTGGAACAAAAGAACATCTTGGCTGCATTACGGCCGGCAAAGGAAGTCTCTGTCCCGGTGCCGGCGTCGACAAAAATCTGATTGCAGTCGGTGACTTTTTTGTGACCGGAATCGTAGCATCCTTTTCTCCGTTTTCACATCTGGTACTGCAGTCAACACGGCTGTCTGCCGTGATGCCGCTCGCCTCGCAGATTTCCCGCGGGATCGCTCATGCCATTGACGAAATTGCTCCCGGCTATAACCTTTCTTCGCAGATACTTTGAAACTGCATGACTGATCTTACATGCATTTTGTCCTCATTACAGCTCCACGCGGCCTTCCAGGGCACGCAGCAGAGTAACTTCATCAATATATTCCAGATCTCCGCCCACCGGTACCCCGCTGGCAATCCGGCTGACTTTGATACCGGTTGGCTTGATCAGCTTGCTGATGTACATCGCCGTTGTCTCACCTTCCAGGCTGGAATTGGTAGCAATGATCACTTCATTGACATCGCCCTGAAGTCTTGTCATTAGCTCTTTTAATTTTATGTCCCCCGGTCCGATGCCGAGCATCGGTGAAATTGCCCCGTGCAGAACATGGTAGACACCGTCATACTTGCCGGTCTTCTCGTACGCCGCCAGATCTCTTGTATTTTCCACGACCATGATCGTCTTGTGGTCTCTTGCATCGTTCTTGCAGATCGGGCAGAGCTCATCGTCTGTCAGCGTAAAACATTCTTTACAGTATCTGACGTTCTTCCTTGCATCGATGATCGTATCCGAGAGCCGCTGCACTTCCTCGATCGGACGGTTAATAATATGAAACGCCAGGCGTTGGGCTGATTTCGCCCCCACACCCGGCAGTTTTGACAGTTCTTCGATCAGTTTTGTGATATGACTGCTATAATAATCCATCAGAACGGAAATCCTCCACCCATACCAGTAAGTCCGCCTGTCAGTTTTGACATGACTGCGTTGGTCTCTTCCTCTACTTTTCTCAGAGCTTCGTTGGTAGCTGCCATGATCAGATCTTCAAGCATCTCGATATCATCCGGATCTACGACTTCTTCTTTGAGCGAAACTTTGGTCACTTCTTTCTTACCGGAGATCGTCACTTCTACCACGCCGCCGCCTGCTGCTGCCGTAAACTCTTTCTCTTCCAGTGCTTTCTGGTTTTCTTCCATCTGACGCTGCATTTTCTGTGCCTGTTTCATCAGATTGTTCATATTGCCCGGAATACCTCCGCCCGGAAATCCTCCACGTTTTGCCATTTTCTAATCCTCCTGAATAATCTTTCTATTAATCATCTTCGCAACTGCTCAATACTTCGCAGTTACGATGCAAAAATCCATTAAAAATTGCTTTGCAATAAGATTTTTGCACACCTGAATCATATTCTTACGGTCTTCGCAGCAAGTGCTCCGACCTGTGCCGAATCATTAGTCATCTTCTATTTCTATATCTGCATGGACCAGATTTTCAAGTGCCTCCTCGACCTGCACTTTGGAAAGTCTGGTATTTACCACATGCTCATCTGCCTGCAGGATCATCTTGACTTTGACCTGCCTGCCTGTTTTCGCTGCAATGATCTGCTCGAGTACTTCTGCTTTCTTCGGATCATTGACATAAGTCTCTCCCAGAAAATCAGAAAATACGATATAAAGCGTACCATCTTCTTTTTCTGTATTAAATTTCGGAACGGCACTTGCCAGAACCACACGGAAACGCCCTGAAGTCTGTGCCAGGATCGTCCGCCACATACCGACGATCTTCTGCAGATCTTCCGGTGCTGCCTGCTGAAGCTTTGCCGGGTCTGTATTGCCTGCTGTTCCATCTGGATCTATGCCTCCCGGAGCCGCCACATTTACCGGATTTTGATAGTCAAAATTGCCCTCCGGTGTGTAACCACCGGTGTCCTGCTGTCTTACCACCACGCCCGATGCCAGCTGCTTTTCCAGTCTCCGCACGCGTTCCAGTACGGAGAGCTGATCCTGCTCCATCTGCGGACGGCACAGTTTGATCAGTGCCACCTCCAGCATCACTCGCTTGGATCCTGCATATTTGATTTGATTCTGCAATTCTGAAAAAATGCGGATATAACGCATCAGCGTATCATCCCGCACCATCGCTGCTTCTTCTTTCAGCTGCTCCAGATTCTCTGCGGAGACATCCAGCACATCTTCCATATTATCGGAACTTTTAAGCAGAAGCAGGTTTCGCAGATACCAGGTAAAATCGTTTACAAGCTGCGTCAGATCACGTCCCTGCATGATCATATTTTCCAGATGCAGGATCACCTGCGTAACATCCCCGTCCAGCACTTCCCGCAGCAGTTTGCTGAACTCATCGGTATCCACCGCACCGAGGACATCCAGGACATGCTCATACGTCAGCTTTTCTCCTAAATAAAAGGCAATACACTGATCCAGAAGACTTAACGCATCTCGCATGGAACCGTCGCCTTTTTTGGCGATATAACGCAGAGCCTTATCTTCGACTTCGACCTGCTCCTCATCCATCAGCTCTCGCAGACGGTCCACGATCGTCGTGCGGGCGATCCGTTTGAAATCATAACGCTGACATCTGGAGAGAATCGTGATCGGGATCTTGTGTGCCTCCGTCGTCGCCAGAATAAAAATGACATAGGAAGGCGGTTCTTCCAGTGTCTTAAGCAGTGCATTAAACGCACCTATAGACAGCATATGGACCTCGTCGATGATGTAGACCTTGTACTTGCCGCTGGTCGGTGAGTAGGCAACCTCTTCCCGGATCTCACGAATGTTGTCCACACCGTTGTTGGAAGCTGCGTCGATCTCAATCACATTCATGGAATTTCCAGCGGCGATCGCCTTGCAGGTCTCACACTCGTTGCAGGGATTTCCATCAATGGGATGCTCACAGTTTACCGCTTTTGCAAGGATCTTTGCCACCGTCGTTTTACCTGTTCCTCTGGTACCGCAGAACAGATAGGCATGTCCGATACGCTGTGCCCTGATCTGATTTTTTAATGTCCGCACAATTGCGTCCTGGCCCTTCACATCTTGGAAGGAGTCAGGACGGAATTTACGGTATAAAGCAGTATAGCTCATGCTTTCCCTCTGTTTCTAAATACTTCAAAAATGTCTGTGGCAGACTCTCTGCCCTTACATCAGATGTGAAGTGACTCCCATCCGATACCGTCTCGGTTTTATACACCAAAGCTGATGCCGATGCATTTTGCTTCTTTGATCAGCTGATCATCCGGAGATACCATCTTCAGCTTGCCGGCTACATCACCAAGCGGTACTTTCTTGACTTTGCCGTTGATGATACCTACCATGTAACCATATTCCTTTTTCATGATCAGAGTTGCTGCTTCTGCACCCAGTCTGGTTGACAGTACACGGTCATACGGACAAGGGCTTCCTCCTCGCTGTGTATGTCCCGGAACGGTAATACGCACTTCGATACCGGTCTTCTGGAAAATCTGCTCTGCCAGTTCGTAGGATACGGATGGATGTTTTCTCTTTTTGATCTTTTCTTTTAATTCTTTTTTCGGAAGAGCTGCATCTTCTTTGGAGATTGCACCCTCTGCAACTGCCAGAATGGTAAAACCATGTCCGGATGCCGCTCTCTTGTGGATCGCTTCGATGATCTTATCGATATCGTAAGGGATCTCCGGAAGCAGAATGATATCCGCACCGCCGGCGATTCCTGCATGAAGCGTCAGCCAGCCGACTTTGTGTCCCATAACTTCAACTAAGAATACACGGTTGTGGGATGCTGCGGTTGTGTGGATACGGTCGATTGCATCGGTCGCAATGTCAACCGCACTCTGGAAACCGAATGTCATATCCGTTCCATAAATATCATTGTCGATGGTCTTTGGCAGATGGATGATGTTCAGTCCCTCTTCACGCAGCAGATTTGCTGTTTTCTGTGTTCCGTTTCCCCCGAGGATCACCAGGCAGTCCAGACGCAGTTTGTAGTAATTCTGCTTCATGGCCTCTACCTTGTCCAGTCCGTGCTCATCCGGTGTACGCATCAGCTTGAACGGCTGTCTGGATGTTCCAAGGATCGTTCCGCCCTTTGTCAGGATTCCAGAAAAATCTTTTGCAGAAAGCATACGGTAATTGCCGTAGATCAGACCTTTGTATCCATCATAAAATCCATAAACTTCGAGTTCCTGCACATTTGCACTGAGACCTTTGACTACTCCTCGCATTGTTGCATTGAGTGCCTGACAGTCACCGCCGCTTGTCAGCATACCAATTCTTAACATTTGCTACCACGCTCCTCTTTTTTTAATACCTTCTTACGCAGATGTCGAGGCAAAAAAACTTTCGGTCTTTTCACTTCAACGGATGCCTGCGAATTGCTTCGTTACAAAGTAACGCTCGCAATTCTGTAAACATTTAATATAAGGCAGGTGGTCCCTGCCTTCGACACCACCTGCCTTGATTATATAATATTTTTCTTCCCACTACAACGGTAAAATCAATAACTTTCTGTTTCCTTATCCAGGATCACTTCCGCAAATGTTGCTTTCCTCTCCATCAGTTTTGTCAGTTTTGCCATTTTTGATACATTTCCGATCAAGATCACACCGCAGAGCTTTCCGTTCAGGAAATACAGTTTCTCATACTGCTTCTTGCTCCTGTCACAGATCTCCAGTGTTTTATAGAGAAGATTTTTGTTTCTGCCGTTATCTCCGATCGCATACAGGGAAGTATTCATACCGTTAAAGGAGAGCGGCATCTGTACTTTCTGATATTCCACGCACTCCCCGGCTGCATTGGCTCCTGCGACTTTTCCCTGCTCACTTGCCTCGGCCCAGAGTGCTGCATTTTCCCCTTCAAATTCCACGCAGTCTCCGCACGCATAGATATCTTTTTCACTGGTCTGCATTTTTTCATTTACAGCAATTGCCCTGTTTACCTTCAGTCCCATCTGTTCTGCAAGTTCTGTATTTGCACGCACACCGCAGGAAATCAGCACCAGATTGGCTGCGATTTCTTCCCCATCTGCAAGACGAACGGCCGTTACACGCTCCTGCCCTTCGATCCGATCGATCTTTACTCCGGTGCGGACCTTGATACCGACACGCTCTGCAATGCTTCCAAGCATCGCTGCCGCACCTTCATCCAGTTGTCTTCCCATCAGAACCGGAGCTGCCTCGAGAACTGTCACCTGACATCCTGCCTTTTTCAGCTCCCAGGCTGCCTCAAGTCCAAGCACACCGCCGCCGATCACGACTGTCTGTCCGTTCTTTGGGATCATCTGCCCGATTTTTTCTGCATCTTCCAGAGTACGGATCACTGCCACCTGCTCTTTTTCGCTTCCCGGGATCGGAGGGACGA
>SKET01001876.1_pt1 | contig 13611 bp, 7 predicted proteins | sample 4841461 | NCBI WGS metagenome assembly SKET01 (sample SAMN11008802, study PRJNA524170) | human gut metagenome | biome: Human fecal sample; material: Feces; isolation source: fecal sample from pouch patient p5 | host: Homo sapiens | place: Israel: Tel-Aviv | collected 2014-02-13
TTCCATCAGCACCAAAACGTACTGCATCGCGCGCATCTTCCGGATCGAGGATCCCTTTGATCACCATCGGGCCATCCCAGAAATCGCGGATCCATTCAAGGTCTTTCCATGAGATGGACGGATCGAAGTTATTCCCCAGCCAGCCGATGTAATCTTCCAGTCCGGTCGGTTTGCCGAGATAAGCTGAGATATTACCTAAATCATGTGGACGACCGTTCAGGCCCACATCCCACGCCCATTGCGGATGTGTCACCGCTTGCAAGTAGCGGCGCATTGCCGCGTTCGGGCCGCTCATACCTGAATGCGCATCACGGTAGCGTGCGCCCGGTGTCGGCATATCCACGGTGAAAACCAGCGTCGAACAACCCGCTGCTTTTGCTCGCTCCAGCGCGTTACGCATAAAGCCGCGATCGCGCAGTACATAAAGCTGGAACCACATTGGGCGCTTGATGGCTGGCGCGACTTCTTCAATCGGGCAAACGGAAACCGTCGAGAGAGTAAACGGAATACCATGCGCGTCCGCCGCTTTGGCTGCCTGAACTTCGCCACGACGCGCATACATGCCACACAAACCCACCGGAGCCAGTGCCACCGGCATCGACAATTTCTCATTAAACAGCGTCGTTTCCAGGCTTAAGTCGGACATGTTTTTCAGAATACGCTGGCGCAGCGCCACTTCTGACAAATCTTCCACGTTGCGGCGCAGCGTGTATTCAGAATATGCACCACCATCCATATAGTGGAACAGGAACGGCGGCAGAATGCGTTGCGCTGCGGCGCGATAATCGCTGGCTGCGGAAATAATCATGCGTTTTTCTCCCTCGAATGCTCATTATGCTCACCGGGCAGGCGGGTAATCCGTGCGTGGCGAGCCTGATCTTCATCGAATCGTTTCATGGTGGTGTGAACAAAACTAAGGTGCGCCATCATTGCTTTACGCGCCCCGTCGGCATCACCGGCAAAAATGGCGTCAATGACTGCCTGATGTTGTTCGGTCAGCTGTGAAAAAACCGGGGGTACCAGATACATTCGCTGGCGGCTATGCTTCACAGAGGATTGCAGGACATCGAAGAAACCGCGCATGGTTTGCAGCAGCACGATGTTATGTGAGGCTTCGGCAATCGCCAGATGAAAACGAACGTCCGCTTGTGAGGCGAGATCCGGGTCTTCACTTAGCGTTGCTTCAAAGCAAAGCTGAATTTTCTCTTTTTCGCCTGGTGTGGCGCGCATTGCCGCATGCCACGCGGTGCTGGCTTCAATGGCGTAGCGGGCTTCCAGAATATCGAAACTGTAATCCGGATCATCGGCCATCAGCGTTTTCAGCGGTTGGACGATGTTTTGCTCCGACCATGTGTCATGACGCCAGCGAATAAACGTCCCGCCGCCGCGTCGACTAAGCAGCACGCCTTCGCTCACCAGTTTTGCCAGCGCCTCGCGTAGTGAATTACGTGATACGCCGAGTTGCATCGCCAGTTGACGTTCAGCGGGCAACTTCATGCCCGCCTCCAGGTTTTTTTCATCAATCAGCGCCCGCACACGATCGGCAACCTCGTCTGACAGGCGTCTGGGTAAAACAATCATTAAGGAATCATCCACGTTAAGACATAAGCCTGAAGCGTGGTGATCACGCCCACCATACAGGTGAAGATCAGGCTGTGTTTGACGGTAAAGCGGAACAGATCTGACTCTTTGCCTACCAGGCCTACCGCCGCACAGGCGATAGCGATAGATTGCGGAGAGATCATCTTACCGGTGACACCACCGGTGGTGTTGGCGGCAACCAACAACAGGTCAGAAACGCCAATTTGTTGTGCTGCAGTGGCTTGCAGGGCGGCGAACAGGGCGTTAGATGAGGTATCCGATCCGGTCAGGAAGACACCAAGCCAGCCGAGGAACGGCGAGAAGAAGGTGAATGCATGGCCGGTGTGCGCCAGTGCCAGCGCCAGCGTTGATGATAGTCCGGAATAGTTCGAGATAAAGGCGAACGCCAGCACCATACCGATGGAGTAGATAGGCAGAGCCAGTTCTTTCAGCGTGCTGCCGAAGGTGCTGATAGCGTCAGATGGTTTCATCTTCAGCCAGACAATCGAGAGCAGGGCAGCAAAAAGAATGGCGGTACCGGTGGCAGAGAACCAGTCGAACTTAAACACGGCGGCATACGCTGTCGCTTCACTGACCACTGGCGGCATACGGGCAACCAGTTTATCGAGGTACGGCACCGGAATATTGATCACCCATTCATACAGCGCACCACCCGAAGCGAACAGGGCTTTAAACGGTGGAATACTCCACAGCGTTACGGTGGCGGTCAGGAACAGGAACGGTGTCCAGGCGCGAAGCACCTGACCTGCGGTGTAACCGGTGTGAGCCAGCGTCATATCAACCTGTGACGCCCCCAAGTCACCGAAGCGGAATACGCGCACTGGTTGCCAGCGTTTGAGGAACAGCGTCAGGCAGAGCAGTGATACCAGCGAAGAGATAATGTCTGGCAGTTCCGGCCCAATGAAGTTAGAGCTGAGGTATTGAGCAATGGCAAACGAACCACCTGCAACCACGACCGCAGGCCACGTTTCTTTGATTCCGCGCCAACCGTCCATAATCGCCATGATCCAGAACAGCACGATAATGGTCATAAACGGCAGCTGACGCCCCACCATCTGACCAATCTCAAAGCTGTCGATGCCTGTTACCTGCCCGGCGACCAGAATCGGAATGCCCATCGCGCCAAATGCCACTGGCGCGGTGTTAACAATCAGGCACAGTCCGGCGGCGTAGAGTGGTTTAAAGCCCAGACCGACCAGCAATGCGGCGGTAATTGCTACCGGAGCGCCAAAGCCTGCGGCTCCTTCAAGGAAAGCGCCGAAACAGAAACCGACGATCAGCATTTGCAGGCGCTGGTCAGGGGTTATCGAAAGAATAGACGAGCGGATGATGTCAAACTGCCCGGTTTTCACCGAGATCTTATAGACGAACACTGCCGCAATAATGATCCACGCGATGGGCCACAAACCGTAGAAGAAGCCATAAACCACCGAGGCCAGCGCGTTAGCGACCGGCATTTTATAGAACAGCAAAGCCACGGCAAGGGCGATTGCCACCGTCCATGAGGCGGCGACATAACCTTTGAGTTTGAGCTTAATCAGCGCAAAGAAGAAAAACAGGATGGGAAGCGATGCTATCAGACTGGAAAGCCAGATATTCCCGGCGGGATCGTAGTTTTGTTGCCAGAGATTCATTGCAGGTCTCCTGCAGTCCACGCACATCGTGTAATGAGTCTGATGCTCATCTCCTTGTCACACGTTGTGTAAAAGTGGTACTGCCAATTGTGTTGTGTAGGGATAATGACAATGAATGGTTAACTAAATGTTATGTATTGGCAACATTGATGTGAGTTTTAATTGGAGATCTGTGAACCAGAGGTCAGATAAGCGAAGAATTGGTAGGGCCAATCTTGGGAGAGAGGTAATGAAGAAAAGGGCAATTCCCATCAGAGAATTGCCCCAGATTGTTGAACTGGTGCGCCTTATCTTGCCGGATGCGGCGTGAACGCCTTATCCAACCTACAGGAATGTGCTGAATCACCCCGTAGGCCTGATAAGCGTAGCGCATCAGGCAATGTGGCGTTTACCCATTCGTTAATGGATGATTACCACTGAATACCGGCACCGAGCGCGGCGGAGTATTCACCCTGGCTATTGGTACTACCTTGTAATTTGTAGACCCAACGACCATTGGCGCTCACCATCGACACACCTAAAGCAACAGCCGATTCACCATTGTAAGTACCGCCACCAATAGAGGCCATGCTGGCACCTGGAGTGTAAGCCTGCGGCAGACCGGTCATTGCCATTGCAGAAGCGATACCACCGCTCAACTTGCTTTCGGTTTTGGACAGTTTGTTATCCATCTCAACCATCCGCTGATCGGTATATTGCTTCGTTTCCTGCACGCTTTGCTTCAGCTGCGCATAGTTCACTGCGTCGTTGTTGTTCACGCCAGCGGAGACGTTGCTGATGCGAGTCGTACCGCCATTACCACCACCGAGAGTGATGTTGCTGTAGTCTACAGAGCCATCAGCTTTGGTGTCGTAACGAACGCCGCCTGCCTCAGAAGACTTCAGCTGCGAAACGTTAACCGCATCGGTGGCATTAACACCTGCAGCAACGTTGGTGATACGACGCTGGTTGGTAGAAGAACCCACAGAGATGGTATTTTCTTCGTTGGCCACGGAGCCTGTACCCAGCGCGACGCTGTTGTCAGCGGCAGCAATGGAACCAGAACCAATCGCAACACTATCTTTACCCTGCGCGTTGGCATCTACGCCATCGGTGTTGGTCTTGAAGTATTTGGTGCTACCGGTGGTTACGATATCGCCAATGCCGTTTTCGATATTGGTAACGCGAGTATCCAGATTCGTCACCTGATTGTTCAGGTTAGTAATGCTCTGGGTATTCTGGGAAACCTGCGCGTCCGTTACTTTCAACTGACCTACGTTAACCGCATCGGTATCCGCTGAACCAGCCGCGACGTTGGTGATCTGACGTTGACCGTCTTCACTGCCGACAGAGAATTCACCGACAGAATTCTGCGGTGCGTCCATGTTGTAGGCGGTGTAATCAGTTTGCGCACCACGGGTGGTCTGGGAACCACTACCCATCGCAATACTGTTTGCATGATTTGCACTCGCGTTGCTACCAATAGCAATGCCATTAAGTGCATTCGCGTCCACGTAGGCACCATAACCGATACCAATACCCACATTACCATTAACGATAGTTTTCGCGCCCATTGCTAGCGAGTCTTCACCTACTGCCAGTGAATCTTCAGCTGTTGAGTTAGCGTGGAAGTATTTGGTCGGCGTGGTAGCGACTGCACCAATGGCATTTTGCAACTGGCGAACCGTAACGGCGTCATGGGCTTCGGAACCATCGGCTACGTTGATGATTTGACGATATTTACCGTCATCACCAATAGACAACGCACCAAGTAGTTCGCCATCCGTGGTGTCATAACCAATCACAACACCTTCTTCCGACACGCTGGTGTCACGAGAACCTTTAACTATTACACGGCTGGAAACAGAACTGCTACCCAGGGCGATACCCGTATCAACGGAGCTGCTGCTACCTTGACCAATGGCTACGCTGCTTTCGCCTGAGGCGACAGCGTTATAACCCACAGCCGTAGCGCCAATACCTGAAGCGCTGGCATCGTTGAACGCTAAGCCGTTGTCGTTGGTACGTACATAGTTAATGCCCGCACCGTTATCTTCGATGTAGGTTTCGCTGGTGTTACCGGCAAGCTGATTGATGATTTCGCTGTTCTGCTGGATCAGCATATTGGTGTTAAACAGCTGAGAACCGTTGATGGCGTCAGTGCTGCCTTCGCCAATGTTACCATCAGCAACATTTGTGATGATGCTGGCCTTGCCGTCATGGCTGGCGTTGTAGGCACCTGCGCCGTCATTGGCTGTTGCATCCCACAGCAGAGCGTTATCGTCGAGCGCATCCAGGGCGTCACCGACGTTGTTGTACTCGGCATTTGCAATGGTGTAAGTCGGCGCAGTAATAGAACCATCAGCGTTAACTTCTGCGTCACCACCCAGGGCATCGGCAATGTACTTGTTGGTGGTATACAGTTGTGAACCGTTAATGGCATCGCTGCTGGTGGCAGAGATTGCACCGTTAGCGACGTTAGTGATTACACTGGCTGTTTTATCTTTTCCGTGAGCGGCGCTAAATGCACCATTGCCATCATTGGCTGTTGCATCCCACAACAGAGCGTCATCCAGCGTGGTATCGATCGCTTCCAGCGCGTCACCGACGTTGCTGTAACTGCCGCCAGCGATGGCATAAGTCGGTGCGGTGATTGTGCCGTCAGCATTGACTTCTGCGTCACCACCCAGAGTATCGGCAATGTACTTGCTGGTGTCATAGAGCTGTGAGCCGTTAATAGCGTCGCTGCTGGTAGAGGAAATTGCACCGTCTGCAACATTAGTAATGATGCTGGCTGTGTTATCTGTCCCGCGACCGGCGCTAAACGCACCGTCACCGCCCTTGGCGGTCGCATCCCAGAGTAGGGCGTCACCGAGTGATGTGCTAAATGACGTGTTAATGGCAGCCAGAGCATCACCGACGTTATTGTAATCAGTACCACCAATAGTGTAGGTTGGCCCGGTTAATACACCCGCATCGCTGATATCAGCACCACCGCCAAGGTATGACGTAAATGAATCAGCTAAGCCATAAAGTTGTGAGCCATTAATAGCGTCAGTGCTATCAGAGGATACAGTGCCTGCCAGTAAGTTGGTGATTTTGCTGTCAGTACCGTTGGTGCCGTGTTTGGCACTGAATGCACCCGCCGTAGCGTTCCACAGCAGGGAATCGTCACCGAGACTGTCAACAGCGTCAGTCAGGTTGGTGATGTTGGTGGTGTTCGTGGCGATATTGGTGGTGTTGGCTGCCACGGCATCGTTAGTGGTTTTGAGCTGAGAGCCGTTAACCGCGTCAGTGCTGCCAGCCGTCAGGTCACCGTCTTTGACGTTAGTGATTTTGCTGGTGGCATCAGTACCGTGCGCGGCGCTGAATGCCCCCGCAGTAGCGTTCCACAGCAGGGAATCGTCACCGAGGCTGTCAACAGCGTCAGTCAGGTTGGTGATGTTGGTGGTGTTCGTGGCGATATTGGTGGTGTTGGCTGCCACGGCATCGTTAGTGGTTTTGAGCTGAGAGCCGTTAACCGCGTCGGTGCTGCCAGCCGTCAGGTCGCCAGCGGTGACGTTGGTGATTTTGCTGGTGGCATCAGTACTGTGTGCGGCGCTGAATGCCCCCGCTGTAGCGTTCCACAGCAGGGAATCGTCACCGAGGCTGTCAACTGCGTCAGTCAGGTTGGTGATGTTGGTGGTATTCGTGGCGATATTGGTGGTGTTGGCTGCCACGGCATCGTTAGTGGTTTTCAGCTGAGAGCCGTTTACCGCGTCAGTGCTACCAGCCGTCAGGTCACCGTCTTTGACGTTGGTGATTTTGCTGGTGGCATCGGTACCGTGCGCGGCGCTGAACGCGGTGCCATTCCACAGCAGGGCATCGTCTTTAAGGTCGCCAACGGAATCCGTCAGGTTGGTGATGTTGGTGGTGTTGGTTGCCACATTATCGTTAGTGGTTTTGAGCTGAGAGCCGTTAACCGCGTCGGTGCTGCCAGCCGTCAGGTCACCGTCTTTGACGTTGGTGATTTTGCTGGTGGCATCGGTGCCGTGCGCGGCGCTGAACGCGGTGCCATTCCACAGCAGGGCATCGTCTTTAAGGTCGCCAACGGAATCCGTCAGGGTATTGATACTGTTAGTGTTGGTGGTGATATTGGCAGTATTGGTCGCTACGTTATCGTTGGTGGTTTTCAGCTGAGAACCGTTAACCGCATCCTTACTGGTATCAGAAATAGCGCCGTCTTTAACGTTGGTGATGGTACTGGTAGTATCTGTACCATGTGCCGCACTATATGCCTTTTTAAGGGAGTCCCATTGTAACGTATTATTGTCCAGGCCCGTTAAGGCGTCGCCAACAGTGCCGAAAATACCACTTTTCAGCCTGTAATTTGGGGAAGTAACGACGCCTTGCGCATTGACGGTAGCCCCCCCCACCAAGATTGTCCGCTACTGACTTACTGATAGCATAAAGCTGTGATCCATTGATGGCATCAGTACTGGTAGTGCTGATATCACCTGCTGCCATATTGACAATTTGTCGCTGAGCTGTTGTGTTACCCACAGAAACAGTATCCGCGTCAGTCGCTACAGAACCAGCACCCAGAGCAACTGAATTTTTCCCCTGAGCACTGGCTTGAGCACCAATTGCAGTGCCATTTTCTAAACCGGCATAACTGCCTTGTCCAAGAGCAATAGCATTTACACCACCTGTAATACTACCATTACCCAGCGCGATAGCATTTGCGCCGTCAGCTTTATTCCCTTGACCGATGGCAATTGCGCCAGCCGCTACTGCCTGACTTTGATTGCCCAGAGCAATCGTGTTGTCGACATCTGCAATACTGCCGGAGCCCAACGCGATACTATTAAGTCCATTTGCCTCCGCGTTAGTACCAACTGCCGTCGCATTTTCAGCAGCTTTGCTCTCTGCACCCATAGCAATCGCGTTTGCGGCGTTGGCGGCGGATAGTCTACCGAATGCGAGGCTGTCTACGCCAGCTGCAGCACTGTTGCGGCCTACTGCAATCGCGTTAGCTGCAGATGCGGCGCTACTTGCACCCAGCGCCATTGCATATTCTTTCGACGCATTAGCCGTGGCTCCGAGGGCGATACTCATAATTCCTAAGGCCTTGCTTTCACGTCCAAATGCGATGGCGTCATCAGCACCAGTCTCTGCGTGATCCCCTTGTGCAATAGAAAATTCACCTACTGAGTTCGCATAACGACCAAGTGCGATTGAAAATCCACCCGTTGACGTTGCCGATGCACCTATAGCGAGGCTTCGCTCACCTGCTGAGGTAGTGTTAATCCCTAACGCCACTGATGCTTCGCCAAGCGAATGGGTCTTAGCACCGAGGGCTGTTGACCACCTTCCGTCAGCAGTTGAGTGATAACCTACTGCGGTGCTGGAGCCACCCCCGGTGTCTGTAAAACTATTTGCTTTTGCATCTTCACCGATAGCAACCCAGCCTGTTCCTGTTCCCTGGCCATAATTGACGCCCTGACCGTTGTCCCTTCCTGCCTGAGCCTGTACCCCAAACGACGACAACATTCCCCCAGCAACCAGGGCAGAAATTAACAGCTTACTGCGCCCGGATTTCTTGCCACGGCTTTTTGCCGTTTCACTGGCAACGGTGTAACTGCCTGTTGCCGGATTCCAGATAACTTTAAAAATTTTGTTCATTATTGATGCTCTCTATTCCTTGATATAAGCGCAGAAGCTGCATTTATTTTTTGTTTTTTCGCTGCCGAGTTTCAGCAGATTGAACAGTGTCGAACTGGAGATTGGCCATATTGATGGACAACTTCAGATACTTCAGGTTATTAGGCGAAACGCCTTTTAATGTCAGATTAATGTCTTGCCATTGACCAGGCATTAATTGCAGAGTGGAATTCATGGTGGTGTTGAAAAGTAATTGTTGCCACTTTGCCAGAGCTTTGGCATCGGTGGGTCTTTCATTGCCCCATGTCGCATGAAAGCCAATATTTGATACGGGAACGCTTAAAAGGTTAACCAGCGAAATACGAATAACACTGCCATTTTCAACCGCATCAATAGCCAGCACCCGGCCTGCCAAACCGACCGATCCGTTATTTAAAATGAAATATTGTGTTTGTGCTGGGTTAAATTCTGTAAAGACAAATTCGTCCTGCTTGTCTTTAACCGCTTTCACCACGCTAGCGAGCGTCTTGGTACTATTTATGACAGTAGTTTGTTGTTTTTCAAAATGTTCTATCTTTCGCTTATCGAGTTCCTGCTGTTTCTCAAGCGCCTCAATTTTGCTTTTTTGCAACTCTTGCTGTGTAACGAGGTCGTCGACCTTACTCGCTTTTTCAATATAGTCACACCCTGCCAATAAGCAGAGAGGCACTATTATTAACACGCTTAACAGTGTTTTCTTTAGGTTCATAGGATGAATTCCTTTTCATAATCCCGATACGTTGATAATTACAGTACAATCATTTTTTTTATGAATGATTAGAGTGGGGCATATCCGCCAAATAAATTTGTTAGAGAATTTTTGTATTAATGGGTTGTGCGAATATGTTTTTAAGTGTCAAACAATTTTAGTTTGTAGCCAATAAATAAATTGATCGCGCGGATTTTAATGATCGGTGTCAATCAATGTCAAATGTTTCACCGGATAAAGGCCCGGGGCAGGGAAAGATAAATATTCAGTTGAGTGATGTTTTATTGCGAATTTTGCGATGCTGATAGAAAAATTTAAATAATTAATTATGTTTCAAGCATTGATATGCGGCAATTCATTGTTAATATTGATACATCATTCTTTAATTTGTACCTGATTTTCAGAATTTAGCCTGCTCCGGGCGCTCAGAAGTGTAGGTGGCGTTGAATATATAATGTTAAGAACGTTATAAATATTCGATCTCTGAAACAGGCTCCTGCATGTGCCAGCAGGAGCGAGTAAATCGTGAGTGGCTGTAATTACAGCGACGAGAAAGGAACTTAAAACGCAGTCTTAGAGAACCCTGTCATCTCTTGTAGGCCCATTTCGCGGCCCAGCGCGGTCATTGGGTGCACAACGACCAGTCCGCGAACGCTCTTCTTCAGTTTGCCCATATCAGCTTGCTCTTTTTTAGTAATCGCGCGCTGGAACGGCATCTTCATCAGCTTCTGTGCTTCCTTACTGAGTTTCTGGCTGTGAACTTCGCGCAGGCGAGCAATTTCTGCTTCCAGAGTGGCTTTTTCTTTTTCCAGCTCGGCATATTTGTCTGCGGCTTCAACCAGTGACAGATCGGCTTGCTGATGGCGGATAGCGTCCAGGCGATCGCTAAGACGTTTGATTTCGTTTTTTTCGACTTCTTTCATGTGATGACTTCTGATAAAGATAAATTTATAGCCCCTAGTATGCGCGACCAGGTGCTTTGTTCACAACTGATGACATTGCAATAGTTCTATAACGTAAACATTAACATGCTTAAAAACTAAGCAATTTATTGATTAATTAAGAAATTTAAAGAAAAAAGATAGTTAATAGAAACGGATGATTATTGAGGATTGAGCACGTTTTCCTTAATGTCATTTATACCGGGATCTAAACTAAAATTGGCGGCCGCGCATTCCCGGCGCGGGGTAATACGGAGATATCATCATGGGCAAATTAGGTGAAAACGTTCCGCTTCTTATCGATAAAGCCGTAGATTTCATGGCATCGAGCCAGGCGTTCCGGGAGTATCTGAAAAAACTACCTCCCCGTAACGCGATTCCGTCCGGAATACCTGATGAAAGCGTGCCGTTATATCTACAACGTCTGGAGTATTATCGTCGGCTTTATCGGCCGAAGCAGGTAGAGGGGCAGTAAGCAGACGTTGCTTACTTTTGGAAGGCTTTTTTTAAGCTGATTTTGGAAATCAGCTCTGTCAGTGAAAGGACCATTGTTGATCGCACAGCCTGTTGGTAACGCTGAATTTGCATTGCATACAAACTGGAGTCTGCAGGTTCAAACTGTGGCGGCGGTGGTAACGCCGCCACGCAATGCAGTTCACCAAAGGGTCCAAGGATTTCGTCGTCGGTAAACGCGTACTCGTTGCCGTCGTGATTTAGCTCTTCACGCAATGCCATCAGTAGCTCCGCATCTTCGTATTCCTGGCGGTTAATGACGCCCAACCCGTAAATGAGTTTTAAACGCACAGAAAGATCGCCCAGCGGACCGTCGCCGTCGAGTAACGGTTCTACAGCATACTTCACCGCGTAATCGTCTTTGCGGAATACCTGAAGCACCAGAAGATTTACCGCCTCGGTCAAAAGCTCGACGGCGGTGATCAGAAAGCTTCGCACGGTTTTGCCAGCATTCAGACGCTCAAGCACACGGTTTTCAAAGGCCTGGGTTTGTTCCATTGTTGCCTGCATATCTGACAATCTGTTATTCGGGCGCAGGGTATCCTGCGCCTGGTCCACCATTATTGCATTGCTTTATAAGCGGTTACCGCCTCGGATACAACCTCGCTGTTGGCATCAAGACCGGAAATCTGTGCCAGCGCCGCCTGCGGACCTTTGTCAGCGATCAGTGCTGCCAGTTCCTGAGCCTGCGGATCATCTTCACTGCGGAAGTGCATTGCAGCGGCAATACCTTCAATCAGGTTTTTATGTGGCAGACCATATTCCAGCGTTCCGAGCAGTGGCTTGATCAGACGGTCGCCAGCACTCAGTTTACGCAGCGGCTGACGGCCTACGCGCTCTACATCATCTTTCAGATACGGGTTCTCAAAACGACCGAGGATTTTCTGGATGTACGCCGCATGTTTGTCTGCGTCAAAGCCGTAGCGCTTGATCAATACTGCACCACTTTCTTCCATCGCACCTTTTACCACCGCGCGGATTTTCTCGTCGAGAATAGCGTCACGAATGGTCTGATGACCGGCCAGTTTTCCGAGGTACGCGGTTATAGCATGACCCGTGTTCAGGGTGAAGAGTTTACGTTCGACAAATGCCATCAGGTTGTCAGTTAACTCCATGCCTGGGATGTTCGGCAGCGCGCCTTTGAACTGGGTTTTATCAACAATCCATTCGCTGAATGTTTCTACCGTCACTTCCAGCGGATCGTTGGTTGCAGAAGCCGAAGGCGGCACGATGCGGTCAACGGCGGAATCGACAAAGCCAACGTGTTCTTCTACCCACGCTTTGGCATCTTCCGGCAGGGCGTTCATTACATGGCCTTTCAGCTGCGTGGTGCCGCGTACCATGTTTTCACAGGCGATGATGTTCAGCGGGGATTCATTACCTTGTTCTTTACGTTTCACCAGCCCTTTGGCGATTGCCGGGGCAATACGTTCCAGCACAACCGGACCAACGGCGGTAGTGACTAAATCAACCTGAGCAATCAGATCAACGACATCATCACCAATGCTGCTGACGGCATTGACGCCGGAAACGGTATCTACCTGCTCGGTTTCACCGACCACATGAACCTGATAGCTATGACGGGCATTCAGGGCATCAAGTACCACCTGATTGACATCGGCAAACGTCAGTTGGATACCCGCGTCTGCCAGCAGTTTACCGATAAAGCCACGACCGATATTACCTGCGCCAAAATGTAATGCTTTCATAGTATTAACCTTCATCAATGTTTTTACCCGAGAGGGCTGGGGTGAGGCTTTTCCCTCACCCAAACCCTCTCCGTGAGGAGAGGGGCAGCGCCGGATGCGGCGTAAACGCCTTATCCGGCCTACAAGAACGTGCAAATTCAACAAACTGCGCTTTGTTTTGTAGGCCTGATAAGCGTAGCGCATCAGGCAATAAGCCCCACCTTCTCCATGTGGAGAGGTGGGATTGGATTACTTACGACCTGCCAGCAGTTCCAGCACTTCATCCACGCTGGTGGTGTGTGCCAGACGCTCGATGACAGACTCATCATCCAGTGCATTGGTCAGGCTGGTGATAACCTGAATGTGCTCGTTGTTACGGGCAGCAATACCAATCACCAGACGGGCAATGTCATCTTCTTCTTCACCGAAGCGCACGCCTTCCGGGTACTGGCAGAACACCACGCCCGTTTTCAGTACGCGATCTTTTGCTTCAACCGTACCGTGTGGCACCGCGATAGACTCACCCAGATAAGTCGGGGTCAGTTTTTCACGATCCAGCATCGCCTGAACGTATTCCGGCTCAACGTAACCGCCTTTCACCAGCTGCTCGCCAGCAAAACGAATCGCTTCTTCTTTGGTTGCCGCTTTGCGACCGAGGAAGATGTTCTCCGCGCCCAGTTTGAACAGGTTAGCACTGGAATCGTCAAAGCTGTCTTTCAGACTGTCTTTCACTTTCACTTCGTTTTCAGTATGGCGCTGGGCAGCAACCAGACGTTCGGTCAGGCTGGTGTACAGGCCGCTGTCGAGGAAGTTGGTCAGCGAAATATGCTGTGCCTGCGGAACCTGGCGCATAGCGCGTTCGG
>SKET01001880.1_pt1 | contig 13603 bp, 7 predicted proteins | sample 4841461 | NCBI WGS metagenome assembly SKET01 (sample SAMN11008802, study PRJNA524170) | human gut metagenome | biome: Human fecal sample; material: Feces; isolation source: fecal sample from pouch patient p5 | host: Homo sapiens | place: Israel: Tel-Aviv | collected 2014-02-13
CAATTTTCAAACATGATTTTAGAATTCAACAGTAGTTCAAACGAATATCCCTGCATCCGCAGATAGGAAAAAAGCAGAAGTGATTCTCCTAAATATGCAAACAGAAGTGTATTCACCGTTGTTCCGGTCACTTCTTTTCCTATCTGCATTCCGCTGTGAATCAGTTCTTTAAAAGTCATATCTTCTTTATGGCTTTTCACTTCATAAACAGATGTGGTAACTGTCAGTGCCATATCAAGAACAGCTCCAAGAGTACTGAGAAGTATAACAGAGACAGCAACATTTCTCATACTGATATTCAGGTTTATATTATAATAAAATACATCTTCTCCAACCTGTTGTATCTCGTTAAGACCTCCCGCCTCACTTCTCCATACAACGATATATATGAAGAAAAACAGCAACAGCATTGTGATCATAGTTGCCAGAAATGCACTCCATGTCTTTCCATTTCTACCATTTTGATAGAACAACGTAATACAGGAAATGACAACGCCGACACAAACCGTAACGAGAAGAACAGGAACTCCTGATGCCATAAGCCAGATTGCAAGACTTAAGATCAACAGATTTCCACACAAAGCAATAAGCGAAACGACACCTCTGTCTCCACCGACGACCATAATTAAAATCAGTAAAATCAATCCAAGTGTTATCAGCATTTTCCTTCTCCCTGCACCTTTCTTGCTTTCTTCTGTCTATGAAACATTCCTGGGACCTTTATCATCACAGAAGTAACCAAAATAGAAATCGGTATTGCCAGAACAATTCCTATACTTTCCACCAGAAATCTGCACAATTCACATGGAATGTGCAATTTTATAATAGTAATTAAACTCACATCATTATTCATTCGAATCAGACACATTGGGATCAGTCCACAGCCAAAGACAAACAACAGCACATTTATCATCGTTCCCATAATGTCATATCCAATTTCTCTTCCTGATTTAAATAATTCCAAAAATGTCACTTTCGGCTTCTTTTCAACGATTTCACTTAAGGATGCAGCGATGGCGACCGCCACATCCATGATTGCTCCCAGTCCTGAGATCAGGATTTCTGCATGGAAAATTTCATCCGGATTTTCAATACTTCCAAGATACTCCATGGTCGAATAATCAAGATCTTCTGCATGATGGATTACAACATCAAAGATTCCCATGATCATTACAAGAACAATCAATGTTGTAAAAAGTGCTGCCCATGTCTTTTTATGAACCCCGTTTAATCCAACCAATGTAATAACCGCAAAAAGAATCACCAGCCTGCTGCACATTTCCAGCACATTTGATGTATCTCCCGCTTTCCAAAAACCAATTGAAAAAACAGTAACATTAAAAATAACGGTCAATATCGTAAGCGCACCCTGTCTTCCTGCAACGATAATTAATATAAACATCAGAAATCCTATGAGTATCATAAGCTCTGTATCTCGTTTCAGTCCACGAATTCCAGAACCCATTCTCTTGCTTGTTCCATTGAGCAGTACCTTATCTCCCTTATGATATGGCTGTTTCATCATTCCGGTATACGTGCACTCATTCGTAAAACTTATTGTCTTTCCCTTGTTTTCTCCATTTAGGATTACTCCCTGGATATTCTGCTTATATTTTTTCTCCTTCGTCCCTCTGGTTCCTGTCTCTTCTCCTGAAACACTGGTTTCGACCTTTGTCAGTTTTGCAATGGGTGTGCTATACAACCATGCATCATTTGCAACAAAGATAATACACAGCAGATACAATATGCCAAGGATACAATATAACTTTCTTTTCTTGCTTTGTTTTACAAATTCCAACATTACTTTACTTCCATCTCGAATCTATCAAAAATCATTTTTTTATTTTAACGCAAAAAATTTTATTGTCAAGATGAATTTGAAAATGATTTTCATGTTAAAAGAACAGGACAGCACGCTAACGCGCACTACTCTGTTCTTCTGTTCTTCTTTTCTCTATTCTACTTTACTTCTCCCTCCGGGAAAATAATCTTATTCACGAAGAAGAATACCACCATCGACACTCCTCCGTTCAGCACGGTTGTTCCGATATTATAAAGCCATCCCGGTACAAACATTCCGGCAACTGCAACCCAGATACAATTGATTGAGTTTACAATACATGTAACAATACAGAATGCGATCAGATACCAGAACGCCTGATACCAGATCTTTCCTTTGCTGCGGAACACAAAGCTTCTCTGGATTGGGAAGTTGATACACTCACCAACGAGCATTGCAATCATGTATGCACAGAAATACGGAAGACCGCCATGTGCCGCATCATATCCGATAATATTCCACTTAAATGTCTCACCGAATAATGTAATGTCGATTCCCGGGAAACCGAAATCAATATTCGGAAGTCCTGCGAATGCCAGTGGCAAAAACAGCAACATTACATATTTAAGTACAGTGATCAGATTACTTACAATTACGAACAATCCGCCTTCTCTTATCCATTTTGAAGCACTCGGATGTTTCTCTGCAAAACGATTCCATATGTTGTTTAGCTTATTCATTCTACATTCTCCATTCTTCTAAGATTCTAGATTCTCTTGTCCTCCCTTGGACTTCGTATCTATATCCTAACATGGATTACATGCCTATCTATTATACTTACATAACCTGCACTTTTTCTGCATAAACTGCAAATGTTCTTTCTTATCGGAACCCAAAAATGTGTGCGGTCTTAATCTCCTTGTTCTTCTTTAATCGGAATCAAAATTTTCAAGTCAAACCAGTTCTCTTTTGTATCGATCGTGACTGCCCCGCCGTATTTATTCACTGTATAACGAATACTCTTCATTCCGTATCCATGATACTTTTTGTCTTTCTTTGTCGTCGCAATATTTCCATCCTGGTACTGCAGTTTTTCTTCACAGTAATTCTCGAACTTAAGAATCAAAAATGCCTTCTGTCTGGACACTGTAACATGGATCAGTCTTTTTTCCTTATCCGGTATTTTCATCTCGCATTCGATCGCATTATCGAGTGCATTTCCAAAGATACTGCAGATATCCATAACATCCATAAAGTCTAACAGCGTTCCGTCTGCCACACAGGTAAATGTAATTCCATTCTTATTACAATACAGACTTTTGCTCGTCAGCACAGTATCAAGTACCTTATTTCCGGTTTTATTCTGTGCTTCATACTGACGGATCTCCGCCTCCATCTCATCCAAAAATGCTTCTCTTTTCTGAGGATCTTCCTCACTTCTCAACACCGCAATCTGATGTTTCAGATCATGATATTTGTAATTGATCAGTTCAATACTTTCTTTTGACTGCACATACTGTGCATACTGATTCTGAAGTACATTCTGAACTGCCTCAAGCTCTTTTCTTGCCCGCATCTCACAGCATTGCATGAGATGTGCGTACAGAATCGCAATTCCGGCCAAATCCACAATTGTACGGATATTTGCTATCTCAAATGAATACCTTCCGGAAAATGGAGTATTGATTGTAAGATAGCTAATATTACTGACAGCGAAAACAGATATTGCAATCAAAAATGCTGACAGACATTCTTTCCAACCTATCTCTATCTGGCCATCTTCTGGGAAATGTACATGCAAGATCTTGAACAAGATCACGCTGATTATTCCATATCCGAGGATAAGGGCTAACCATTCTCTCCACCATACTCCTGATTGCGCTATCCTAAAGTAACAAGCAACCTGCCACTCAATCGACGCCATGAATTCTGCCACAACAAATGCAATCAACACGAAATATACTGCGTCTGTTATTTCAATCGCGCGGGATACATAAATGAAAAACAGCATAAGGAATACAGCTACCATCATGCAGGGAATCCAGAAAAACAAGCTGACATCTTCCGTCACGACCATGAATCCGCTCTGTACAACAAGCATCACCGCCATGATCACACCTGTCTTTATTTTTGAAAATCTCTTTTTAAATGGCAGGATAAATATCATGCATGCAAGCCACTCTGCAATTGCCGAGTAAAGTCTCGGGATATCCGGCATCAAATGATCAATCATTTTATCACCTCTCCCCAATATCTTGTCAAAGCTTCCATAAATTCCTTTTTACGTGCACGACTCAACACCAGTTCTTCACCTTTTACCACCGCACAGTTGTCCTGAATTCGGTCTACGTGCTGCAGATTAATCAGATATCCTTTATTTCCTCTGCAGAAGTTCATCCCAGAAAGCTTTTCATCCATCTCTTTCATTTTCCCTGTGGTTTCATAATCCCCAAGGATCGTATGAAGGATCAACGTATGTCCCTGACTTTCAATATAGTAAATATTTGCGATATTAATACGCACCATACCGCCTTTTATATTTACCATAATCACCTTTGCTTCTCGCTTTTTCATACGTTCGATCGCGCGATTCAATCTCTGGGAGAACGCAAAATAAGAAACTGGTTTCAACACATAATCCAACGCGTCTACCGCATAACCTCTAATTGCATACTGTGCCATGTTTGTAATAAAGATGATTACAACTTCACTGTCCATTTTACGGATTTCTTCCGCAGCGGACATTCCATCCATGAATTTCATCTCGACATCCATAAGGATAATGTCGAACTGAGATTTGTATTTATTGACAATCTGATCTCCATCGGAATAAATGGTTATCTCGAACGCTTCTTGATTCTCTGCCTCGTATTGATGCAGAAATTCTTCCAGCTGTTTTGCATACATTGCTTCATCTTCTACAATCGCAATTTTGATCATTTGAATCCTCCTCCTACTATCTTTCTATATATAATAAAGGATTTTTTTATCTATCTCAAGTCATTGCTACGCTTTATATAACTGTTCAGAGGCGATTATGTTATCATAACGAAAACAGGATTGGCCTGTTTTTTGCTGTCCAATCCTGTCTTTCATAGTTTCATATATTACGCTTCTGCGTTATCTACATTTTTTCTTTTCTTTCTGAAACGTACGATCACGATCGCATCTGCTGCAATTAAGAGAACTGCCAGAATTACGTCTACTGTTACGAAAAGTTTTGTCATATTGCTCATACCTGCAGCCGGGTTACCATCTGCATAGTATCCGCTGTTTGCTACAGTGTAGAGAATGTTCTTACATGCCTGTCTCATTGCCAGTACTGCTGTTGCACTCTCATCTGTAAGCTTGTTAGACTCAGCACTGTTGAATCCAAGCATCAGGTCATTCCCGTTTCTGATACAGTGATCTGTGATCATATATCCATAAGAACCGTCGTAATCTGTCTCTACCATTCCAACGAATCCCCATTCTCCACGGAGAACGTTATTCAGAAGTCCGTTGTTTGCACAGCTTGGAACTGTACCAATCCAGTTAAAGGATGACATTGCTGCTATTGCATTTCCTTCAAATCCTTTCACTGCAAGTTCGAATGCTTTCAGGTATCCTTCACGGATTGTCTGCTCAGAAGCAAATGTCAGAAGGAAGGAACAACGATTTGTTTCCTGATCATTTAATGCAAAATGTTTGATATAAGGATATACACCTTTCACTGCAGCTCCATTCATCTCATTCGCTGCCATGTATCCGGATAATACGCCGTCTTCTGAATAGTACTCGAAGTTACGTCCTGCAAATGCAGATCTGTGGATATTCATTGCCGGTCCATACCATCCGAAGTTATCTGCGTCAACATATTCCTGTCCCATAGAATCTCCGACTTCTTTTGCCAGATCTTTATTCCATGTCTGAGCGATCAGTACTTCTGACGGATAAGCTGTTCCGTATGTCTTTGTAATAAAGTTATTCAGTCCTGCCGGTCCGTCACAATCAGATGTTGCAATCTTTCCTACAGACTGGATTTCTGCTGTCTGCCATCCACCTACATTGATAAGTGTTGACATATCCTCGAAGCTTAACTGATCTAACAGTTTATCCCAATCTTCGTCATCATATGATTTTCCTGTAAGGTCTGCAAGCTGAAGTCCGTTATCCTGCTCCATCTTCGGCATCTCGTCGGAATCATCATTGTATTTTGTACCGTCATAGATTCCAAATACGTTTTCTTCTACTGCTTTTCTTGTCTCGTCGCTCATTACATAAGCATCTTCACTTAACTTTCCACAAGCAGATTCATAATTTGCAAATCCGTTTGCTCTTGAAAGTTGTTCGAAATCACCGCGTGAGTAATCTTCAAACTGGTTTGTTGCTACAGTTTCGTCGGAAGAACGTCCGTCTTTACTGTAGTCAATATCACTGTCTACTGTAAATTTCTCTTCTGCCAAAACAGTATGTGAATCGGAACGAAGAGAGATTGTGTATTCTCCGGCCTCTAAGATATATCCACCACCGGAAATCTTGATTCCTTCAGAATCATAGGATGCCATATCCTCTTTGTTAATAGTGATTGATTTTGTCTCTGCTGCTCCCGGATCAAGAGTTTCTGTTTTCTCAAATGCGATCAGGTTTGCAGATGCTTTTTCAATCCCACCGTTTGTGTATGGTGCTGTGTAATAAAGTTCGATAACATCTTTACCTGCAACATCACCTGTGTTTTTCACTGTCACATCAAATGTTACTGTGTCACCATTGTCTTTAAAATTCTCAATTGTCTTTTCAAATGTTGTATAGCTCAGACCATATCCAAATGGATACTGTACTGTATCTTCGTACTGGATCAGCCCTTCTTCTGCGGCTGTTTCATAGAATTTATAACCTACATAGATTCCTTCTGCATAGTTTACAAATCCCATACTTCCTTCGTAAGCTGCATCATTTTTTGCGATCTGGTTTTTCAGATCATCTACATTTGTGTATGCGTTCAGACCCATATTGTTGTAATAAGGTGTCTGCTGAAGATCTTTTACAAATGTATCGACTGTCTTTCCTGATGGATTCACAGATCCGTTGATAATCTCTCCAAGTGCCTCGAATCCTGTTGCTCCTGCTCCCGGTGCATAGATAACAGCACCGATCTGCTCATACTTATCAACCCAGTCAAGTTCCATCGCATTGTTTGCATTTACAACCACAATAACATTTTCAAACTGAGAGCAGACTGTATCTAACATATCTTCTTCTGTGTTAGACAGTTCAAGATAGCTTTCGCCCTCGTCGAAATCATCATAATCACCGTTGTTTGTGTAACTTCCTTTTACATATCCGTAATTTTCCGGTGTGACTGACACCGTTTCTGCCAGTTTCTTGTAGCTTCCGTCGATCACTGATTTCATATCTGTCGGAAGGTCTGCACCTTCTCCACCGGAACGTCCGATCACTACAACAGCTGTATCAGAGAATTCTTTTGCTTCGTTCATAAGGCTGTCTGTATAATATTCTTTTGTTGGCTCCGGTAATGTCCAGTCCTGCTCAGCCATAGCGATTGTCGGACGGTCTTCTCGGTAATCTGTGTACATCTTTGTCAGAGATTCATTTGTCTCATATCCTGCATCTTTTAAAGACTGTAAAATACTGATCGCTGTGGAAGAATCTGAAGATCCGGATCCTGTTCCACCGTATAACGGATTTGTTGAATCCCATCCGAACACATTCAGTTTCTTCGTGTCAGAAGCGAGTGGTAAGATTCCTTTGTTTTTCAGAAGAACCATTCCTTCTTCTCCGACTTTCTGAATTGTTTCACGGCTCTGCTCTGTTGTTTCTTTTGAAAGCTCTACTTTCTTCGCATTTAAAATACTTGATACGTTGTTGTACATCGGACCATAACAGATCACATTAACAAGTACTGCAACGATAGCCACAATTGCAATTCCTGCCTGCCAGCGGATCACGTGGCGAACTCCCTTTTTCGCTTTATGCGCTGCGATCATTACTACGATCATTGCAACTAATGCAACAAGGATAGCAATAATATAACCACTCAGTCGTTCAATATATGACGTCAGGTCTGCAACACTTACTCCCAGACTAGTGAATATCGGGGACAATAAGTTTACTAAAAAGTTTGTCATAATGTTTCCTCCCTTTTGTTGATGGGCTTATGTTAACATAATTTATTCTCTCATGCCTTTTTTCGCATAAATGGTACGTTTTTTTCATAACCTGCAATTCCATTTGGCATATTTAACAATTTATATATTTCGTTTTTGTCTATATTGCCTATCCTCTGTTGATTGCAGCTTTGATCAGATGTGCTGTTCCTTTAATTCGATGTCCGTTCGCCATCTCTGTCAATGCCTCTGCCATTTTCATCGTCACAATACCGCCTGTCATTTTCGCATATCCACGAATTGGCATATTGTAGTTGAATAAAACGTTCAGGTTCGGCTTTCCCTGCCAGTCGCTGATTTTCAGAAGTAATTTCAGGATTGCACAGAGCAGTTTTCCAAGAATTCCTTTTCCGTAATACAACTGACAAACTGCATCGTTCATTCGGATCTCACCGCTCCAGCTTCCATCCGGAATCTCTCTTCCATACAGAATACGGAATTTTTCGTCTGAAATGTCTTTAATCTTGCCGCTGAAATATTCCGGCAGTTCTTCTTTCTTGTAGCCGCCGTTTTCAACAGTACCTTTTACGTCTAAAGCACCTTCCAGAACCATCTGCTGCGCATTTTCACCGATCATGATCTGATAAGTACCGCTTTCAATCTCCCAGCTATCTGTTCTTGTATCATAAAAACGGAATGTCTTATCATCAAATCCGATTCTTACTTCCTTTTCTTCTCCTGGCTGAAGCTCTACTCTTACGAAACCTTTCAGCTCGCGAACCGGTCGAAAGACAGTCTCAGAAGATTTTCCAACATACAGCTGTGCGATCTCAGTTCCTGACACATTGCCTGTATTCTTAATTGTAAATGTCACACCTTCTGTATCTATTTTCAAATCTTTATATTCAAAGGTTGTATAGCTCAATCCGTAACCAAATGGGAAACGCGTTGATTTTCCAACAGTTGTGTAATAACGGTATCCGACATAAAGAGACTCTCTGTACTCACTGCTTCTTTCTTTACTTGGATAATATGCATACGCCGGCGTATCCTCATAATAGATTGGGTAAGTCTCATTTAACTTACCGGATGGATTCACCTTTCCTGTCAGAACGTTCAACATTGCTGACGCGCCTGCCTGTCCACCAAGATAACCGTGCACGATTCCTTTTACATATGGATACCATGGCATCTCGATCGCTGATCCGGCTGAAAGAACTACGATTATATTCTTATTTACTGTTGTAAGTTCATTAAGTAATGTCTCCTGTGCGGCAGGCATGGACATATGTGTACGGTCAAGTCCTTCGGATTCGCTGATTTCATCAAGTCCTCCGAAGAAAAGTACGATATCCGCCTTCTTTGCAAGTTCTACTGCTGCCTTTGTCAGCTTTTGGTTCGGTTTTCTGTTACGGATATATCCCTGCTCATATGCAACGACATCCAGATCTGTTGATCCAATCACATCAAGGATTGCTTCCGGCTGTTTTGCCGGGTTTACAAGTGATGATCCTGCGCCCTGATATCTTGGTGTCTTTGCAAAATCACCGATCACTGCAACTTTCGTTCCCGGTTTCAACGGAAGGATCTGATCCTCATTTTTCAGGAGGACAATACTTTCCTCTGCCGCTTTTCTTGCCAGGTTATGATGCGCTTCCACATCAAATGTTTTTCCCTTTGCGTCTTCTGTTGCCTGATATGTTGAGAAAATCACATTTAAAAGTTCATCCAGTCTCTGATCCAATACTGCTTCATCAAGATCACCGTTCTCAACTGCATGAATAATATCATACATACCTGATTTTCCTGTTCCCGGCATCTCAAGATGGCTTCCATTCTTCACGCCAAGTGCATGGTCGTTACTTCCGCCCCAGTCAGATACAACAAAACCATCAAAGCCCCACTCATCTACCAGAATTTCCTGCAGCATATGGTTGTTTTCGTTTGCATAGATTCCATTTACTTCATTATAGGAAGACATGATGGATTTTGATTTACCTTCCTTGATCGCAATCTCGAATCCTGTTGTATAAATCTCACGGAACGTTCTTTCGTCTACGACAGAATCGTTCGCCATACGGCGCAGCTCCTGACTGTTTGCTGCGAAATGCTTTGGACAAGCTGCAATTCCTTTGCTTTGGATTCCACGGACATATGCCGCTGCCATCTTTCCTGCATGATACGGATCCTCTGAAAAATACTCAAAGTTTCTTCCACACAACGGACTTCTTTTGATATTCAGTCCAGGTCCGAGGATTACATTGACGCCCATTGTCACTGCCTCTTCTGCAAGTGCTTCTCCAATTTCTTCTCCAAGTGCTTCGTCCCAGCTGTTTGCCACTCCTGCCGCTGTCGGAAAACACGTCGCCGGAAGACTGGCATTCAATCCCAAATGGTCTCCTGCTCCTGCCTGTCTTCTCAGCCCATGCGGTCCATCGGACATTGCCATAGACGGAATCCCATATTTTTCAAAATCAACTGTCTCCCATGTGTTCTTTCCTGACATCATAACTGCTTTCTCTGCCAGTGTCATTTTTCTGATCAACTTTTCATATTTCAGACTCATTTTGAAACCTACCTTTTACTCTATAATATGATAACTATTATTTGGTTACTGTCACAGTACCTGTGATTTTTTGCATTTTGTATATCACAAGTATCTTTTTAATGAAATTATCATAACACAAAAAGCAGACCGTTAAGGTCTGCTTTCATAAATGGTCGTTTTTTCTACATGAACTGTTCTGATTAGATTGCAAGCAGGTTCTTGATTGCTTCCATATAAACATGAACTGCTTCTTCAACCTCTGACACGAGTGTGTACTCGTCTGCACCGTGAATGCGGTAATCTACGCCCGGTTTCTCCGGTCCGAATGCGATGATGTTCTTTAAGGACTTCGCATAAGTTCCACCACCGATTACTAACGGTTTGTTCTCTGTATCTCCTGTTACATCTGTATAAGCTTTGTACAGTGCCTCTACAAGTGGAGACTCTTTCGGGAAGAACAATGGTTTTGTAGTTGTGTGGATCTCAATGCGTCCGTTCTCGTCTTCGAGCTTTCCTTCGCACATCTTGAGCATATCTTCTACAGAATATGTTACCGGGAATCTGATATCGATTGTAGCGGAGATCACACCGTCTTCTTTCTTAACGATTCCGTTACAGAATGTAAGCTCTCCAAACTCATCTGCACATTTCAGTCCAATTCCTGATCCGTCACATGCTGTACCAATGTGTGAGTTATAGAATTCTACGAAATCATCTTCAAATCCGGCTTTTGCAAGACAATCAAAGATAACTCCTGCAGCATTAACTCCAAATGCCGGTGTACTTGCATGTGCAGATACTCCCTTTGCATAAATAGTGATCTTTCCATCTTCCTCTGTTACTTTGTATTCCTGAAGTTTTGTCTCTGCGAAAGCAGCTTCCAGTCTGTCTTTCAGTCCTTCTTCTGCCGGAATCTCTGCTGTACATGCATCACATACGGCATTGAATACAAATCCACCATTGATAGAAATAATCTTTGTATTCTTAGAAGTTGCCAGCATGCCAAGCATACCTTTCTCTCCGTGAATACATGGGTAATTTGCATCCGGTGTGAATCCACAAGATAACTCTTCTGCCACTTCATTATAATGCTCCATACATCTGGAACCATTTTCCTCATTACATCCCATGATCAGACGAACTCTCTTGTTGAGCTTCACACCTGAATCACGAAGAAGCTTCATTGCATAAAGCGCTTCCATAACAGGTCCTTTATCATCTGTTGTTCCACGTCCGTAAACGTAATCTCCTTCTCTTGTCAGCTTGAATGGATCATATGTCCAATCACCGCCTGCCGGTACGATATCCAGATGTCCTGCGATACCAACGATCTCTTCGCCTTCTCCCATCTCTGCATATCCACAGTAGTTATCCAGGTTCACTGTCTTGAATCCGAGTTCATCTGCAATCTGCAGTGCTTCGTGAAGAACCTTTGCCGGTCCCTCTCCAAATGGCATTCCTTCTGCCGGTGTTCCAAGCTGTGAATCTATCGCTACAAGTCTTTCCATATTGCTTAACAATTCTTCTGTTGTTGCATGAATCTTTTCTTTGATATCCATTATTTTCACCTTTCCTTTTTTATGTTACTGTTCACACGATGTGCGACCAGCAACGCATCTCGCCATTTTAAATCGCCTTTGGCGATGGGGTGAGATGCATTCAAGCCAAAACATGCATCCTCCGTGTCAATCAGCGGAGTGATTGACACGGGAGTGAACAGTAACTTTTTTACTGCCTTCTATCATATGATGTAACCGGATTGCTCCATTGCTATGCAATTCCCGCAATCCTCGAACATCATCATATCATGTATCGCGAAAAATTTCCAGTCTTCCCTTAAAGAAATTGTCGACATTTTGTCTATAATCTAGGTTAAACATTTCTTCAGTTTTAAATTATATTCTCTTAATAAATTTTACTTTTCTTTAGCTTTCGTGACACGAGGTGTTCATAATTCTTCCGTATAATAACATCATCAAGTTGATACAGATGAATGCTAAAGCAAACATGAATGTTACTGGTCACAACAAAAGATAGCTAGTACCATTCCAGTATCATAAATAAAAGAAGACGGTGATTGTATTAGCGACAGATCTTTTATGATTGCCGGACTTCGACCAAAAATTACGAATAGTTTATATAGATAATGGCCCGGTGCAGTGCACCGGGCCACGTTTTTTATATTTTCTTAACCTCTTTTTCCATTTTTCAGATCTTCCACGATTTCATTGTAACGCTTTTTATTCAAACGATAGAAGAACAGTACAACCGCTGTGACAATCCACAAAATTCCGGGAATTGTTGAAAATGCATGTTTCATAACTGCAATTACTTCCGGATTCTGTACCTGATTTGCCACATATCCGTATTGACCAAGCAGTGCTGCAAGGAGTGCAGTTCCTATAGCCATTCCGATTTTATTTCCAAGAGAAACAAATGCGTACTGGAATCCATCATTTCTAAGTCCTGTTTTCCACTCACCGTATTCCACACAATCCGGAATGATTGCGTAGATTGCAGTATTAAATCCTGAAAAGAAGAACTGTGTAATACCTGCCAATGCATAGAATACAATTGGAGATTCTTTTACATTAAAGAAGAACATTGCAAGCATAGCGATTCCTGTAAGTAATGCAAAAACAGATGCTGTTCTTCCTTTATTATTCAACTTACGGAATACCGGCTGGAAACAAGCTGCACCGATAATTGAAGGAATAATAATACACATGGAATATGTTGTATAATAGGACGCATCTCCTTCTACATAAGTAAAGTAATATAAAATATCTGCATTTCTTCCATATAGTGTGAATCCGAACAGCACCTGTCCAACTAATGCAAGCAGATATGGTCTGTTCTGCATAACGGCCTTCAGCTGTGCTTTAATGGAGATTTTTTCTTTCTCCGGAATTGTCACCTGTTCTTTTGTCTTTGCAAAACAGAAGAAATGACATGCAGCAAAGATGCATCCGTAAATAATTGCAACAAACAGATAACCGTTCTTTACACTGTTGCTTCCAAGTTTGCTGATCAGTGGCACTGTTACGATATTGATGATTCCGATTGCAATCATTGCTGCTACGGAACGAGATGTGTTGATCTTGGCACGCTCATCAATATCCTGTGTCATAGCACCGCAAAGTGTTCCATATGGAATGTTTACACAAG
>SKET01001884.1_pt1 | contig 13588 bp, 13 predicted proteins | sample 4841461 | NCBI WGS metagenome assembly SKET01 (sample SAMN11008802, study PRJNA524170) | human gut metagenome | biome: Human fecal sample; material: Feces; isolation source: fecal sample from pouch patient p5 | host: Homo sapiens | place: Israel: Tel-Aviv | collected 2014-02-13
GACACAGACGACCTCCGGCAGCTATCTGCTGATGTCCAGCCTGGATATCTCCCGCCGCAACCTGGCCCTGCGCGGCCGCCAGGTGTTCCACCAGGTGGCAGATATGGCCGAGTATGCGCGGGAGGAAATCAACGCCGTGGGCGGCTATTACGCCTTTGGCAAAGAGCTCTGCAACGGCAACTCCGTGTTTGATTTTGATACAACAAAACTCAGCGTCCACACGCTGGATATTGGCCTTGCAGGGATCGAAGTCTATGATATCCTGCGCGATGAATATGATATCCAGATCGAATTTGGTGATATCGGCAACATCCTGGCCTATCTTTCCATCGGTGACCGCCCGCAGGAGGTGGAACGTCTTGTCAGTGCCCTGGCCGAAATCAAACGTCGCTACCATACCGACGGCGCGGGCCTGTTGAGCCAGGAATACATTGACCCCGAAGTTGCCGCCAGCCCGCAGGAAGCATTCTATGCCCCCAAAAAGAGCCTGCCCCTGCGCGAAACGGAAGGCATGGTTTGCAGTGAGTTCGTCATGTGTTATCCGCCGGGTATCCCCATTCTGGCGCCGGGCGAGCGCATCACTGCTGAGATCCTGGATTATATCGAATACGCCAAAGCCAAAGGCTGCAGCATGACCGGACCGGAAGATCCTGACATTCTGCGCCTGAACGTTCTGGCCTAGGGTGTATCTGAAAACAAAGAAAATGACGGATATTTCGCAAACACAAGCAGGATTTAAGGCAAAGAGCCGCAGGAATCCTTTGTGGATTTCAAGGCTTTTTAACGCAAAATCCGGCTGCGTTTGTAGAAATAGACTATATTTTCGACTTTTCAGATACACCCTAACAAAAAAAGACCGCCGAAGCGGTCTGAAAGGTTCGTGGTTAATTTTGCTGCGGCTGCTCGCGGAACCGGATCTCACCGGTGGCCGCATCCATGGACTCGACGATGGCGAGGCTCTCCAGCTGGATGCCCTTGCTGCGGATCAGCTCGCCGCCCTGCTGGAAGCCCTTCTCGACGGCGATGCCGATGCCCTCGACAGTGGCACCAGCCTTCTCGGTCAGCTCCAGCAGACCCAGCAGGGCGCAGCCGTTGGCCAGGAAGTCGTCGATGATGAGAACATGGTCCTCGGGGGTGAGGAACTTCTTGGAGACGATGACGTTATAGATCTTTTTGTGGGTGAAGGACTGGATCTTGGTCTCGTAATTGTCGTAGTCCAGATTGATGCTCATGGACTTTTTGGCAAACACCACCGGCACGTTGAACTCGCTGGCCACCACGGCCGCAATGCCGATGCCGCTGGCCTCGATGGTCAGCACTTTGTTGATGGGCTTGCCTGCAAACAGGCGCTTCCACTCTTTTGCCATCTCGCGGAACAGCGGGATGTCCATCTGGTGGTTGATGAAGCTGTCCACCTTCAGCACGTTGCCCTCGCGCACGATGCCGTCCTTGCGAATCCGATCTTCCAGCAGTTTCATTTCAGTCTCTTCCTCCAAGCTTTTGATACAGCATTTCGATTTCACCTAGTATACCGGATTCCCCTACCGGATTTCAAGGTCTTTTGGGCAATTTCTCTCTTGTTTTCTCCAAAAATTCGAGTATACTGAAGGTAATCCTCGGAATACGAGGCCGAGGAGCTGCGGAGGTTGTGGAGAGCCTCCCGCACTGTGGGATACGAAGGACAAGAAGGAGCAACACCATATGAAAACAGGATTGGTCTTGGAAGGCGGCGCGATGCGGGGTATGTTCACCGCAGGCGTTCTGGATGTGCTGATGGAACATGACATCACGGTTGACGGTGCCATCGGCGTGTCGGCCGGTGCCGTGTTCGGCTGCAATTACAAGTCGCATCAGATCGGCCGCACCATCCGCTACAACACCCAGTACTGCAACGACCGGCGCTATGCCAGCTTTAAGAATCTGCTGCGCACCGGCAATCTGTACAGCGAACAGTTCTGCTATCACGATGTCCCCGAAAAGCTGGACCCGTTCGACGAAACGGCCTTTGCGGCCTCGCCCATGGATTTCTTCGTCGTCTGCACGGACGTGAAGACCGGCGAACCCATTTACCACAAATGCCGCAAGGGTGACGCCGAGGATGTCCGCTGGATGGAGGCATCGGCTTCCATGCCGCTGGCCGCCAAGATCGTCCAGATCGGCCATTACGGCCTGCTGGACGGCGGCGTCGCCGACTCCATCCCCATCCGCTTTTTCGAATCCATCGGCTACAAGCGCAACCTCATCATCCTGACCCAGCCCAAGAGCTTCGTCAAGAAGAAGAACCCCCTGCTGCCCGCCATCCGGGCACGGTATCTGCGCTATCCGGCCTTTGTGGAGGCCGTGGCCGACCGCCACGAGCGCTACAACGAGACACTGAGCTACATCTCCATGCTGGAACAGGCCGGTGCCGATTACGTCATCCGCCCGCCCATCCCGCTGGAGATCGGTGCCATGGAGCGTGACCCCGATCAGCTCCGCCGCGTCTACGAGACCGGCCGCGCCGTGGCACAGATCCAGATTGACAAGATCAAAGCCTTCCTCGACGCCGCCAAGGCGGAACCGGAAGCTTAACAAGCAGCAAGCCCCGCCCTGCATCGCACACATTCCCGTGCGGCGCAGGGCGGGGCTTTGTTCGTTGTAGGCGGGCGTTGTGGTCAAACCCAGATGAAATCAATAAAAAACAAATAATCCGAACCCATCTCCTATCGGAAACAAGTTCGGATCATTTTTGTTTGGTCCAGCAGAGCCGGACAAATCCGAACTTGTCGGGGCAAGGCCCCTCCATCTTGCTTGCGCAAGACCGTTCTGTTGCTCAAAAGCCCCACTGGGGCTTTCGTTGCTTCGCAAACGCAAACTTTTTTCTCCGCAATCGGCGGTCAAAGTGTCCTCAAACCGGACGGTTTGGGCGCCATCTTTGTAATTGAACGTGATCAGCATCCGGTCATCGTACAAGAAAATGGCATTTACAAAAATTTCAATCTGTGCTTTCCGCTGTTTTTCTGCGAAATATCAAACTTTCTAAATTTCATCAGCCAAAATCGGATGAAATCTTCATTGAAACTGGGCTTCTTCAATTTTTCATCTGCGATTTTTGCAGTCAGATCATCTTTCTGGCTTTCCAGCGCTTCGAGACGCTCTTTCGTTGTCCGGGTATACAAGCCGTCCTCGATCGCCTTCATCAGGTTGTCCAGCTTTTTGTTGACCTCTCGCAGTTGCTTTTCCAGCAGCGGGATCGTGGTGTTTTCCTGGTTCTGGACATTTTCAGCCATACGACCTGCCAGCTTATGGACACTTGCCGTCTGAATCCCGGAAAGCTCTGCCACATACTGCTTCAAGAAGCCCTCAAATGTCAGCTTTCTCACGGTCTCCACCTCTCCACATACTCCTGATAGCGGATATAAAAATCCCGATACCGCCAGTCGTTCAAGATGCTGGCTCTCAGCTCATCTTCATCCGTTGCAAGGTGTTCCAGCAAGTCCCAATCCAAAGAGTTCCGCACAGCCTCGCTCTCTACGTCTGCCTTGTCAGTATCCCGGAACGAGCAGAGCTTTGCAATCACCAAATCCTCCAGACTGGGTGTGTAGAACTGTACCTTTGTTCCACCAAAGGGCAGCGGCTGGAGCCGGTCTTGGAAGTTATACGGGAAATTGTCGATGTAAGCTTCCACATCGGTGTTGATGCTGATTGCCGTATCATATGCCACCGGTGGATACTTAAATTTTTTCAGTAAGTGTTTCACCATCTTACGCATACTCGCACGGGCAGTTTCTTTTTTTTGCAGGTCTATTACGCTCGCATTACTGAATTTCTGCGTTTCCAGCCATCTCCATTGCAGCGTTCGATTGACACAGGTTGAGTTATCGGCAGATACAGCAAACACAACGGGCGGCTCTGATAACAGAGCTGCCCGTTGTGTTCGTTTATGAAAAGGAGAACTTAGATCTCATACCACTTGATCTCGTTGGCATCCAGATGCAGAGCAAAGCTGCTGCCGTCTGTGGTGTAAACGGTGGTGTCCTGCGGCTCGTACGTGTTGTTCACCACACAATACTTGCCGTTCTTGACGTAGGCGTGAACTTCTACATTATAATTGGAGCTGAACCATGTATGCAGCTCCTCCTCGCTGTGGGCGCTCCACAGGATAGCGCGGTACAGGGTGCGGCTGTTGGCAAAACTGTAAGGCACACCGCTGATGTACACGGCACGACCCTTGCCGAAGTCGTGTGCCGCCATCTGCACTTCCTTGTTCCGCTGCACCAGCACTTCGGTGCCTTCCAGCGCGTAGATGTTCTTTTTGCCCTCGCCAAAGTCCACGGGTTGGTCGGCGTCCTGCAAGATAAAGTGGTCGGGGTGCTCCTCCCAGTTGTATTTGTCGTAGTTGAGGGTGAAGCCGTTTTCTTCCTCCACGCCCAGCACGCTGGCAAGCTGGAGAATGTGGCCCTGATACGGGTGACCGGAAGGCTCACCCACGCCGATAAAGCCGCCGCCGTTCCAGACGAACTTGCGGATAGCGGAGGAGATCTCCGGGTCTTCCCACCAGATGCCGCCGGTGTGTGCGGTGTCGGCATCGCCGACATTGATAATGACATCCAACGAATCCAGCAGATGCGGGTCGTTCTTGATATCCTCAAAGCTGATAAACTTCACATCAAAGGGTGCGCCGGACAGCATCTCAATGACGCCGGCATAGCTGTAATTCTGCTTGTAATACAGAGCGTGGTGCACCATGTGACAGCCCCAAGCCCGCATTTTACCCCAACAGTTCAGCACGGCCACTCGCTTGACACAGTAGGGTGTGGTGTCCTTGATGTTCTCGTACAGTTCGCGGAACTCGTTACAGACGCTCTCCACGTAGTCCACGAACTCCGGGAACTGCAAGGCCAGTTTCAGATAGCCGCCATAGCCGATGCGGTCGATGGGCTTGCGCAGGATAGCGCGGCGGGCTGTAACCCAGTTCTCCTTGGCTTCCCGTACCGGGTCGCCGCCCTCGTGGAAGGTGTCGGGGAAGAAGTACGGCAGGAAACGGCCCTCGGTGTACTTCACGCCCTCAATGTCAGAGATCAGGCGCAGGGTGGAGCCGTTGCCCACGCTGCCCACTACGGCATCCAGTCCGATGGTCTTGAACTCCGGCATGAAAGGTTCGGTGCCGATCCAGTGATCGCCGAGGAACATCATGGCTTCGCACCCGCACGCGTGGGTGATGTCCACCATCTCCTTGGCAAGCTTTGCCACCTCGCGGCGCTGGAAGGCCTGAAAATCCCGGAATTCCTTGCTGGGCACCCGGTACTGGTTGTTATAGTAGCCCTGATCGATGATGTACTCCGGGCGGAACTTGTAGCCCACTTCCTGCTCAAACTGGTTGAGGATATAAGGGCTGACCGAAGCAGAGTATCCATACCAGTCCACGAACTTCTCCCGCTTCAGCTCGTCGAAGATCAGGGTGAACTGGTGGAAGAAGGTGGTGTAGCGGATGACGTTTACATAGGGATGCTCTGCAATGAACTTCCGCAGGCGCTCCATGGAATACTTGTGGGTCTTGGGCTGACGCACGTCAAAGGTGATCTGGTGCTCAAAATTCGTCCAGCCGTTGGTGGTAGCGTTGTACATATGCACCGGGTCCCAGATGAGGTAAGCCAGAAAACTGACGGTATACTCATGGAACGGTACGGCCTGTACGGTCACACTGCCGTCGGCGTAGCTCCACTGCTCCGGCGGCACGGGCTGACCGGTGGTTCGATCCATGACCTCCCACCAGCGGGTGATGTCGTCGTTGGTGTTCACCTGCATCAGCTCCGGGCTGATGCCCTTCATCAGCGGGATGGTCACGGTGTCGCCGGGGGCGGTGTAAAAGCCGGTCATGATGTAGCACTGCTGCACCTCGTCCGGGTTTGCTTTTGCCCATGCGTTATCCTTGCGGGTGGTATAGTAGGTGGAGTAGATCTTGGCGTCCGCATCCTTGAGCTGTTGCGGAAAGTCGGTGCCGTCGCAGTCGCGGATGGCATCGGCACCCCACTTTTTTAAGATCTCCAGTGTTTCGGGCACAACGTCCAGGTCTGTGGGAATGGTCACGCGCCCGGTCTTTCTTATTTCATCCATGGGAAACTCTCCTTTTGCCTCTTTTTGAATCGTAGGGGGTCAATCGTAGGCGGCGTTATACAGCGCCAGCACAGCCAGCAGCAGCGCTACGCCCACCAGCATGATGCCAAGCCCTGCCAATTGCCCGGTCATTTTCCAGCCAGACACCACCAGCACCAGTGCCAGTACGAACAGCACCAGCATCAGGATCATGCGCAGGGCGGGATGGTTTTTCCAATATGCTTTCATCGTCTGTCACCTTAACCTTTCAGGCCGCCCACGGTCATGCCCTGCGTCAGCTGCCGCTGCACGCAGATGTACAAAATCAGGGTGGGCAGCATCACCAGCACAAGGCCTGCGTACATGGTACCGTACTGGGCGGCGCTCTGCTGCGCCTGCATCAGGTTCAAAAGACCTACCGGCAGGGTGCGGGGTGCCTTGGTGGAGCTCATGAGGGTCATGGATATGATATACTCGTTCCAGAAGGACAGGAAGTTGAACAGGATAATGGTGATGATGGAGGGCTTTGCCATGGGGAAGATGATGCGGGTCATGGTGGAAAAATAGCTTGCACCGTCGATATAGGCGGCCTCCTCAAAATCGTGGGGCAGGGTGGCAAAGTAGCCCGACAGCAGGTAGATGGTAAAGGGCAGCGCGGTGGCGGCGTATACCACCGCCAGCACCACCAGATTGTTCAGCAGAAAGCCGCTGCCGAAATGGCCTTTCAGCCACACATCGCTGTCCCGCAGCATCAAAAAGATGGGCACCACGATGTAGTTCACGTTGATGAACAGGCCCGCCATGAACAGGGTGTTCAGTACCTTGCGCCCCTTGAAGTGGAAACGGGACAGGCAGTAGGCGGCGGGCAGGGCAACGACCAGCAGCAGTGCCAGCGCCAGCGCGGTGACGATGACCGAGTTGAGCATATATTCGCCCATCTTGGCCCCGTTCCATGCGTTGACGAAGTTCTGCCAGTAGAACCCGGCGGGCAGTGCCCACGGGTTGCCGTAGAACTCTGCATTCTGCTTGATGGAGGCCATGAACACCCATGCCACCGGCACGATGATGGTAACGGCCAGCAGAACCAGCACAAAATAGATGAAAAACTTGTACAGACCTTCCGCAGAGCGGGAAGATTTTTCGGTGGTATTCTGCATCTTCTTCCCTCCTTAAAATTCCAGCGTATCGCGGTTGGTGACCTTGTTGACACAGGCGGACAGGGCAAACGAGAACAGGAAGATTACCACGCCGATGGCCATACTGTAACCATACAGGCCAGCGTCTTTCTGGCTGTACATATAGCTCAGCGCCACATCCGATGCGCCGTTGGGCCCGCCGCTGGTCATGGCCTTGACGAAGAGGAAGGCCATGTTGATGGTGGAGATGATAAAGAAGGTGAGGGTGGTGCGGATATTCGTCCAGATGAGGGGGATGGTGATCTGGAAGAACTGGGTCAGCCGCCCGGCACCGTCCAGATTGGCGCTCTCGTACAGGCTGATGGGCACGGCAGACATGGAGGCCATGTACATGACCATGTAGTAGCCGATGGCCTGCCACACCATGGCAATGATGATGGAGGGGATGACCAGTTTTTCGCCCTTCCACAGGATGGGGTCGCTCATGTTGCGGAACAGGCCGATGATGCTGTTCAGCATGCCGTTTTCCGGCTTATAGATGGCAGAGAAGATACCGGAGATGACGACCACCGACAGGATATTGGGGATGTAGAAGATGATGCGGAAAAAGTTCTGGCCTTTGATCTTCTCCCGGGTGAGGATGGCGGCAAATACCAGTGCAAAGGCGAAGGTGATCAGGGTGACTGTTACCACCAGCAGGATCATATTCTGCATGGAGCGGATGAACTGGGCGTCCCGCAGCAGATGCTGGAAGTTTTTAAGCCCCACAAAGGTCTCGTTGGGAGAATAGGCACCCCGCTCATACAAACTCATGCGGAACACGTTGAGGGTGGGCAGGATCATAAAGAGAAAAAACAGGATGGTAGCCGGTGCCACACAGAGGAATACGAACCGTTTGCGGCTTTTATCCGTTCTCATAGGGGATTGACCGCTCCTTTCTTGATGGTACTGTACAGCCCAAAAAAGCGGAGGCGGTAAAAACCGCCCCCGCTGGGCAGGGCTTAATTACTCGATGATGTTGGCGCGCATCTGGTCGCTGGCGGACTTGATGCCATCGATCCACTGCTGCTCGGTCATGCTGCCGGACACCAGAGAGTTGACAGGGTCGAAGAACACGGTGCGCACTTCCACGCCGGGGATGGCGCTGAAGGCTGCAAAGTTGCCCATAGCTGCCTTTGCGCCGTTGTCGTAGATGGAGTAGAACATCTTGTTGTCGCCGTCCAGATCATCGGCAATGCCCAGCACAGGCTGGATCGCACCGCTCTCGGCGAACAGCTTGCAGGCTTCGTCACTATACAGGTACGCCACGAACTGCTTGGCTGCATCCAGATGCTCAGCACCCGCCGGGATCCATGCCTGCTCGAACCAGGTGTAGCTGTAGCTGTCGCCGCCGGCCTTGACAGCGGGCAGGGCGGTCATGCCCCACTCAAAGCCGTCTGCACGGGGTGCTTCGGCCATCTCGCCCACGATCCAGGTGCCGTTGGGCATAAACAGGGCCTTGTTGTCCAGCACCAGCTGCTGGTTCTGGGTAAAGTCCTGATCGTTGGCCTGTGCGGGGGTGATGGGGTTGGTGTAGGAAGCCAGCTTTGCCACGATATCAAAGCAGGTCTTTGCCTCGGGGGTGTCCCAGATGCCTTCTTCGTAGTGGGTAGCCTTGTTGAAGAAGTCGGGGCCGCCGGCAGCGTACATCAGCGCATAGAAGAAGGCGTCGAAGTAGCCGGTGGTGGGGTAGGTGAACAGGTAGGTGCCCTCAGCGGCAGCCTTGTCGCCCAGTGCCCACATCTCGTCCCAGGTCTTGGGCACGTCCCAGCCCTTTTCCTTCAGGAAACCGGCGTTGTAGAACAGGCCGCAGGGGCTGTAGAACATGGGAGCCAGATAGGTTTTGCCGTCGCCGTAGGGGTTGGTCAGGGAGGTGTCGGTAAAGCCGCCGGCGATCTTCTCGCTCACCTTCTTGCTCTCGCCGGGCACGGTCATGCTCAGCACATCGGTGATGTCGGCGATCAGGTTGCCCTTGATGAACTGCTCGGTCAGGGCAGCTTCACGGCCGGTGGCCAGATGGACCACGTCGGGATAGTCGCCGCCCTGCATGGAGGGGCCGATGACGTCCTCCAGCTTTTTGTCGGTGGTCAGGTCCACCTTGATGCCGGTCTGGGCGGTAAAGGCCTCGGTGACCTTTTTCCACATCTCAGCGCCGTAGCCGGTCTCGATGGCAGCAACCTTGATGGTGACGTCCGCAGCCACTGCGGAAGAAGCAGCGGCAGAAGATGCCGTGCTGGACGCGGTGGAGCTGGCAGCACCACCACAGGCAGCCAGGCTCAGTGCAGCGGCACCCACGCCAGCCACTTTCAGAAAATTGCGACGAGAAATGCGTTTCATAGTGTATCCTCCATCATAAAGTTCCGTTCAAAACACAGCCGGGGCAAACAGGCTTCGTCCGAGAGGGCTGTGGTTTTTTCTGGTTCCAATATAGAGGTTTTTACGGTTCGCAACAAGGTCTTTGTTGTTTCATTTTTTAGAAATATTGCTTTTCGGAAAAACCTTTCAGCAAAAGCACTAAAATTGGTTGGATTGTTTTGGAACATTTCCCCATCCGTAACCAATTTGACATATTTTGCACGCCATCAAAGGCAAAAGTATTGAACCTGTCCAAAAATCAGGGCTTGCATTTTTTCTTCATTGCCTCTATAATAAGAAAAAACGTACGAAGCAACGCATCGTTTTTAGGCCCATATTTTTAGTATCTTGCTTTTATTTTTATGTTTTTTGTTCTTCGCCTCAAAAGGAGCCATTTATGAGTACCGAGCGATTTGATATCCGCCATGCTCCCGCTCCACGGGAATCCTTCCGGCTGCTGTACATCAGCAAAAGCAAATTTGGCGGCGATTGGAACAGCACTGCCCACACCCATTCCTGCACAGAGCTGTTCTACTGTCTGAGCGGAGAAGGTCAGTTTTATTTAAGCGGTCAGCTTTATCCGGTCAAACCGGATGATATGATTATCGTCAATCCGCAGGTAGAGCATACCGAGTTGAGCCTGAATGCTTCACCGCTGGAATACATTGTATTGGGCGTTGCTGGCATCGAGATCTTATTTGGAAAATCAGATTCTTCCTACGCCATATTCAACTGCCGGGAAAATCGGGAGCGGATGGTGACGCTGCTCCATATGCTGCTGGCCGAGGCAGACCGCAGTCTGGACGGCTGCGAAACGGTCTGTCAGGATCTGCTGGAAGTGCTGCTCATCTGGCTGGTGCGGTGTACCACGCTTTCTTTGCAGGTAGAGGAAACGCCCCGCTCCGACAGCCGGGAGTGTGTGGAGATCAAGCGGTATCTGGACAGCAACTACCGCGAAGATATCTCGCTGGATATCCTTGCTGAAATCGCCCACATCAACAAATACTATCTGGCCCATACCTTCCAAAAAGAGTATGGCATCTCTCCGATCACCTATCTGAACCGCCGCCGCATTGAGGAAAGCAAATATATGCTGGGCAACACCGGTTACAGTCTGGCGCAGATCAGCGAGTTGATGGGCTTTTCCTCTCCCAGCTATTTTTCCCAATGCTTCCGCAAGGCGGAAGGCTTGACCCCCAATGAATACCGCCGTCAGGTGCGGCAGGGACAACGCCCTGCCCCGTCAAAACGGCATGAAGTATAACGAAAACGAGGAATTTATGATGAAATCCGTTACCCTTTCTCTGCTCCAGTCTGCTGCAAATGCCTTTGATTTTGGCGGGCCTGTGCTCTGCGATGCTCACCACTATGGTGAGGGGCATATCAACGACACCTTTGTGGTCTGGCGGGAAGATCATTCCAAACGCTTTATTTTGCAGCGCATCAACACAGATACCTTTACTAACCCGGTGGGCCTGATGGAGAATGTCTGCGGCGTGACCCGGCATCTGCGGGCGAAAATTCTTGCCGAGGGCGGCGACCCAGCACGGGAAACGCTGAATGTCATCCCAACTTTGTCGGGGTCGACTTGCTATCTGGATGCAGACGGCGGCGCATGGCGTGCCTACGACTTTGTAGAAGATACCATCTGTTTGCAGCAGGTCGGCAGCGAAGCCGACTTCCGCACCGTGGCCGAGACACTGGGCAAATTCCAGAACCAGCTGGAGGATTACCCGGCCTCCACCCTCCACGAAACCATCGCCCGCTTCCACGACACGCCCAACCGCTATGCCAATTTTGAAAAAGCCCTCGCCGCCGATGCACTGGGCCGGGCAAAAAATATCACGTCGGAAATCGAATTTATCCATGCGAGGGAGCAGGACTGCCATGTCCTGCTGGATCAGCTGGCAGCTGGCGAAATTCCTCTGCGCGTCACCCACAATGACACCAAGATCAACAATGTCCTCATCGATGCCGCTACCGGAAAAGGCATCTGTGTCATTGACCTCGACACTGTGATGCCGGGACTTTCGGCCTACGACTTCGGCGATTCCATCCGCACCGGTGCCAACGACTGCGCTGAGGACGAACCTGACCAGAGCAAAGTCCATTTTGACCTGCATCTGTACGAAGTGTTCGCCAAAGGGTATCTCTCCACTGCCGGGGCATCCATGAGCATGGCAGAAAAAAAGAGCCTTGCATGGGGTGCAAGGCTCATGACGCTGGAATGCGGCATCCGTTTTCTGACTGACTATCTGGAGGGCGACCATTATTTCCATATTGCTCGCCCGGATCACAACCTCGACCGCGCCCGCACCCAGTTCACACTGGTGCGGCAGATGGAAGAGGTTTTCGATCAGATGCTGGAAATCGTCTGCCCGGACAATCGCTGATTTCGCAATCTCCTCCATTCGGATACAGCAAGAAGCATGGACGCTCTCCTTTTCGGGGGCGTCCATGCTTCTTTTTACAGCTTATCCCTACTGCGCCATGACCTCACACTTAGTGTGGGCGAGCCGGACAACACCGCTGCACAAACAGGGGCAGGAACTTCGTTCGGAGCAAACGGTGACCCCCTTACATGAGCAGGACCACCTCTACTTATTTTTGCGTCTTAACAATTCGGAAACAATTGTAGAACTTGTCGGGGCAAAGCCCCTCCATCTGCTGTCGCAGACCGCGCTGCCGCTTGAAAGCCCCACTGGGGCTTCCATTGCTCCGCTGCGCTTCGCAAACGCGGTCCCACCCCAAGCCCTGCTCATGGTTCGCACCTGACGGTGCGAACAGCAACGGCGTGTCGTGCTTTACATAACTTCACCGAGGAGTTATCGAACAGACAGGAGGTACAATGACCAAAACGAATGTTCAACCGATTCCTAGCAATTCCCAGCACCACGACACGCCGAACAACAAAACGCACATCATCAAGTTCCGTGTGACAGCGGAGGAAAAAGCGTCACTGGAACTCACTTGCAAACTCCTGAATCTCTCCCTCTCCACTTTTATCCGCCGCGCCATCCACAACGTCAAGATTGAGAAAACGGTCATCGTTGCAGGCGGCGGCGAAGAAACCCTGACCGCTGTTTCCACTTTGCTTGCCCAGTGCAGCAAGGTGGGCGGCAACCTCAACCAGCTTGCAAGGCACTTCAATTCCGGCGGTGCAGACACCGAGCAGATCCGGGCGAAACTCCTTGACGAACTTGCAGACCTGACCGCATTTCGGCTGCACGCCGAGAAAGTTCTGGGTGAACTGTATGGCAACGCTCAAGCATATCAGCTCTAAGAACTCGGACTACACCGCCATCGAAGCGTACCTCGTTTACCAGCACGACGCGTTCACCGGGAAGCAACTTTTGGATGAACAGGGCAAGCCGAAGCTGCGGGATTCGTACGTCCTCGATACACTTGAGTGCGGCGATTTCTCGTTTGCAACAGCCTGTCTGCTGGCAAACCGCAAGTATGGTAAGAACACCCAGCATGGTGATATTAAGAGCCATCAGTATATCATCAGCTTCGACCCACGAGATGCAGCCGACAACAGCTTGACCATGGAAAAGGCACAGGCACTTGGCCTGAAATTCTGCGAAGAAAACTTCCCCGGTCATCCTGCCATCGTCTGCACTCACCCGGATGGACACAACCATTCGGGAAACATCCATGTCCACATCGTGATCGGCAGCGTCCGAACACGAGAAGTGGAGCGTAAGCCCTATATGCAGAAGCCCCGCGATTGGCGTGAGGGTATGAAGCACTCCAGCACCGCCCAGACCATGCGACACCTCCGTGTCGAGGTCATGGAGCTGTGCGAGGGTGCCGGACTGTACCAGATCGACCTGCTCAACGGCTCGAAGGAGCGCGTGAGCGAAGCCGAGTATTGGGCAAGACGGCGTGGGCAGCAGAAGCTCGACCTTGCAAACGCAGCCCTTGCCGCAGCTGGACAACAGCCCAAGCAGAAGAAGTTTGAAACCGTAAAAGATACCCTG
>SKET01001885.1_pt1 | contig 13584 bp, 8 predicted proteins | sample 4841461 | NCBI WGS metagenome assembly SKET01 (sample SAMN11008802, study PRJNA524170) | human gut metagenome | biome: Human fecal sample; material: Feces; isolation source: fecal sample from pouch patient p5 | host: Homo sapiens | place: Israel: Tel-Aviv | collected 2014-02-13
AATCAGGCTGTCATCTATTGTAAGCAAAGAATACAGAAGATGTTCCTGCTCAATTTCCTGGTTGCCGTAATCTGCTGCAATCTTTTCAAGGTTCTGCACTGCTGCCATAGAACTTTGTGTAAATTTATTGATATTCATAACATGAGTCCCTCCTTTGCCTTGCTATCTTTGTTCTATCCGAACTATAGCACGTGTTGTTAGCACTGTCAAGAGCCGAGTGCTAAATCTATATACATTTTTACTCCTCTGTTAAATCATCTGACTCAGAAGCTGAGTCCTGTCTATATAAAACGCTCCGGATTCCTTATCTTCCTCCGGCAGCGGCTTTTTTATATTCCATCAGTTTCTGTCTTGCCTCTGCATTCAAATGTCTCGGAACCTGGATCTGTACCGTTACATACTGATCGCCGTGGACATTTGCATCCTTCATCGAAACAATTCCTTTTCCTCTTAAACGTATCTTGCTTCCTGACTGGGTTCCTTCTTTGATCTTGCACATCACATCACCATACAGGGTATGCACTCTTGCCTCTCCACCAAATACGGCCGTTGTATAAGGAATATTGACTGTCGTGTAAACATCCATTCCTTTTCGTTCATAGCCTGCTTTCGGCTGAACAGTTACTTTCAGGAGAAGGTCTCCTGCCCCGCCCTTTCCGGTTCCCGGCATTCCTTTTCCACGAAGCCTTATGCTCTTTCCACTGTCAATTCCTGCCGGAATGTGTACCTCCAGCGTCTGTGCTTTTCCACTCTGATCTTGCAGGGTGATCCTTTTATCGCATCCAAAAGCTGCCTCATCAAATGTAACAGATACACTGGCATTCAGATCCTGACCTTTCTGATCAAAGCCTGCTGATCCGTGGCCACCAAATCCTCCGAACCCGCCAAATCCGGACCCATCGTCATAGAAACTGCTTCTGTGAAAGCCCTGGCTTCCGAAACCACCTGTGCTTTTGCTGCCGTTTCCATGGAATATATCTTTAAACATATCTCCGAAAATATCATCTGCATTTCCGGTAAAATGATACTCCTGATAGCCTCCAGGACCACTTTTGAATCCCTGGAAACCATTTCCGAATCCACTGCCCTGATAGCTGCCTCCTGCAGACTGGTCAAATGCAGCGTGTCCGAACTGATCGTACATCTTCTTCTTTTCCGGATCACTCAGTACCGAATACGCTTCTGTTACTTCTTTGAATTTCTTTTCTGCATCCGGATTTCCGGCATTGGTATCCGGATGATACTTCTTCGCCAGCTTCCGGTAAGCTTTTTTGATTGTCTTCTCATCTGCATTCTTTGCTACTCCGAGCACCTCGTAGTAATCCCGCTTTGCTGCCATGTTCTGTCACCTCCTGCCTGTAAAACACCCCGGAGATTGCTCTCCGGGGAAAATTTATCTTCTATATTAACCTTCAATTGTGATATACTTCTTCTCTTCTGCAACCGGTTTTGCTTCTTTTTTCGGAACGAAGAGTTTCAGAATACCATGTTTAAATTCTGCTTTGATGTCTTCCTCTGTGATATCTTCACCAACGTAGTAGCTTCTCTGGCAGGCTCCCGCATAACGTTCACGGCGGATATATCTTCCGGTTTCTTTCTCCTGTTCATCCTGATCAAGACCTTTTGCAGCACTGACTGTCAGATAACCATCTTTCAATTCTGCAGTAACCTCATCTTTCTTGAATCCAGGAAGATCAATCTCAAGCTCATATCCCTCTTTCATCTCTTTGATATCTGTCTTCATCAGATTATTCGCATGATGTCCATAGAGCTTCTTTTCTGCTCTGTCCTCTGCTTTATCTGCATATCCGTAAAACGGGAATCCAAACCAATCATCATCAAATAAATTATTATTAAAAATACTAGGCATTAACATAAGTCCTGTCTCCTTTCAAACACTCATAATACGTTCGGAACACTGGAAAGCAAACCTTTCTTTTTGTTCCCCTTCCTTTGTTCTATCTGTACTATAGCACGCATTGTTAGCACTGTCAATATGTGAGTGCTAATTTTTTGTGAAGAATTTGTGAATACTACGAGCCATGCAAAATGGTGAAAAAAACGCCCTGCAAGTTTACTTGCAAAGGCGTCTATTTTCGCTATTTTATAGGGCGACAGCCTGGCAGCAAGGGAATTCTTTCCCGAGCTGTGCATGGCGTATCTCACAGCTTCACATGGATTTTTCACTTGCTTTCGCACGGAGGTTTCTTGATTTGACCACATTTTTACGACAAATCTTTGGAAAAAATATATTCGTTTGATTTTCTTACCACATTGTACGCCAACGGCTTCTGGTTTATACCACAGCAGGTACGGTTTCTGAAGAGTACAATCTGATATCAGTTTTTACTTATTCTCGCCTATTTCTTTATTTATACCTATATCGTAAGAGCTTCATCTTCTATTCATTTCCATATAAAAAGAGTTTTATCTTCACCAGCCGGTATTCCTCAAATGTAATCGCTGCTGCTTCGTCACCGTTTAATCTTCTGCCTGCCACCCAGATGCCTTCCGAAAAAGCTCCTTCCTCATAAGATAAAATATCACAGTGCTCCCGCGTCTTGTCATTCGAACAGATTTCTATCTGGCATGCATTTGCAAACATATAAAAAGTATCTTCCTCTGCCTTTAAAATAAGACATACGCCTTTTTGTTCTCCCTGCCCTGAAACCGCCATCTGCACGCGGAATCTGTAATCTTCAAATAACATTTCTCCTGTACCATCTTTACAGTTTTCTGCGATTACTGCCTGAAGATTGTCTGTTCCATAATTGTCCGAAAACAGATCTATCATGCTTCCTAACGTTGACGCACAGTAATGGTACTCCTTTACATCCTGTGGTATGGAAAGTAATGGGTCTTTCACATCCACCCCGAAGAGATGTGCTGTGGCAGAGTTGAACGGTTTTCCCATATCCTCAAAGCCAAACGGTGCAAAGCAGACTGCATGATAATGTCCGATTGCATACACAAGCCTTGGCGCACAGTGGGAATGTGTTGCCGTTTCCGGAATAAAAAGTGGATTGCCAAGCTTTGTATACTCCTCGCAGATATCGGTAAAATTATGTACATAAATATCCGGTGCATAGATATCAATGGACGGGGCTGCATAATTCCACACCTCCATCATTTTGGCAACCGGTCCACCGGATGGATATACTCCAGGCTCTGTCCCCTGTGTCAGCCAGCTGTTGACCGCCATCGGAAGATCATACTCTGCTTTTCCGGCTGCTGCGACATATTCTACATAACTTGCAATATGATATGCAGAAAAAATTTCATCTGCAGCCAAACCAAAAACCTCTCTCCATCCTTTTTCTTTTCCGCATTTTTCCATACCATCCTGCCCACTGTCTGGAGTTATTTTTCTCTCTGCCCCGGCATTCTGGTTTTGCCATACATTTTTCAAAGATTCATCCATCTCATCTGTATGGTTTTCCAGATAATCCACAAGCCCCTGCGGCGGTGTTTTTGCAAACAGCTGCTCTGCCAATGTGGAATGCTCTCTTGCACTTCCCTGCACTCCAGTCTCATTCTCCACCTGGACTGCAAGCACTGTCCGCTCTTTCCCGTCAATTACCCTTAAGTGGCGCATTAATCTTGCGAATGCTTTCGCATCTGCATGTTTTGTCTCTTCGCCCAGATAAGAAAGGGTTGTATATGGCATATTATAAAAATTTTTAAGAATGATTTTCCGTTTTCCCTGTTCTAGCTCCGCACGCGGAAAACGCTGCAAATCTTTCTTCACCCACTCCGGTGCATAAGTTGACTGTGCATTTTTCCATGTTCCAAACCACAGAAAAATAATATGCATGCCCGCATTTCTTGCCTGCATGATAAGCTCATCCACCAACGTGAATTCAAACCTGTTTTCCTCCGGCTCGATCAGTTCCCAGCTCACCGGAAGGAGCAGTGTATTCAATCCCAGTTCTTCTGCCTTTTCCCAGATTCCGCTCATGTAAACGGCATCTGATGCACTCGAATTATGAGCTTCGCCAGCAATCGCTATCCATGGTGATCCATCTGCCTGCCGCAATAACTGTTTTTTCATTTAAACATCTCCAGCTTTTTTACTTCTCCATGTGTAATTCCGGAACCATTAAAAGCATCCACTCTGACATAGTACATTTTTCCTTTTACCAGAGCTCCTACACGGTAGTTTATGCAGTTTCCCATAACCATACAGCTGTGATAGAGCTGTTCCGGTTTATTTCCCCACAGGATCAGATATCCGGATACCGCTTTCTGCTCTTCTACGGAAACTTCCATATCAAGATATCCTGTCCGTCTGACTTCATATTCCGGCACTTCCGGAAGTGTTCTCTCTGCCCTTCCAAAAACACGAAGTCCTGAAATACACGGTTTCACATGGTAAGGCACCTCTTCTATTGTGAGTCTCAGGAAGCGTAGCTTCCATCCCTCTTCTGACACAACAAGATCATGGCTTAAATCAGTGTCTGCATTTCTCTTATCTTCCAGTGCAAACCACATCTCTCCATCTAAAGATCCTTCTAACATCCATCTTGTATAACCTGCCTTCCGGTCTATATAGCGCTCCATATCCGGTGTTTTCTTCCATTCCCCCGGACACTTTATCTGACTGGAAGGATCATCTGCGAAATTAATCTGGATGGCATGCACGTTTGCACAGGTGTCCAGATCCATTGTAAGAAAACTTCCCGGTGCTTCGGTATCTGCCATCCACCACGTCTGTACATTCTCGTCTGCTGCAAGCGATGGCTCGTGATCTTTTTCATAACCGGATGCTGTCATCTTTGCGCCATAGCTTAACAAAAACCATTCCGGCTCTGCCCACGGATCCATTCTGAATTTTTCGACGTCCTGCGGCCAGTCTCCATATCTCTGGTTGCAGAAGAGATTTCCTTCCTCATCAAACCCTGCCGGCCAGATTCCTACACGCCGCTCAAACACATGATTTTTGCTGATTCTCATTGTTGCCGTATGCCAGAAATGTCCGGTTATATCTTCCATCGTAGAACCATGGCCTGCTCCCGGAAGAAAACCGCCCGGTTTATAGGAAAACGGATTATTCTCTGCCAGATGAAACGGACCTAATGGATATTTTCCGACATAAACACCATCTGCATAAACATTCAATTCTGCTCCCGGACACGCATATTGCAGATAATAATTTCCCTGATATTTTGTCATCCACGCACCTTCGATGTATGGCATTCCCGCATATGTTGCACGGATGATTTTCTTATTCTCCTCCGGAAGATTTTTCGCATCTTCCCCACACTCTTTCAAAAAGGCAGCGAACAGACCTTCAATCTCTTCTTCTGTTTTCGGATTTTCACTGTTGTTCTCACCGAATCTCTCATATCCGTTCTCCCACGGATTTCCAAAGATTAGTTCTTTTTTTTCTCCGATTGGATGCATCGTATCCGGGTCTAATTCCACGCCCCAGATTGGTGTTGCATTGGCACATCCCCAGTAAAAATAAACTCTGCCATCCTCATCTGCAAACAGATTCGGATCCCAGTAATCCATCACACCCTCGATTTTCTCATAGGGACCATGTATAGGATCTTTCGTCCGGTAGAAATCGCACGCCTCACCCCTGCCAGATGCTGTAAAATACATCCAGTCACCGAACACGCGCACATCCGGCGCATAGTCATAGGCAGGTACATTCTCCGGCAGCGGATAGCTTTCCCAGTGTGCCATATCCGAAGATACCCACACGGATCCGCTCATTGATGCAAACAGATAGTATTTTCCATGATATTCCACCATGGAAGGATCTGCAGCTTCCCGGTTCACAGTGAGCTGATATTTATCTCTTGGATCTTTCTTAAACTGGTATGCATATGGTACATTGATCGGATTACAGTAATATCTCATAAAACTTCCACCTCCGCGCAAAAAGCTCTGTCTTTTCCTTCAATCCACTGATTTTCCCGGACGGTATACTCACCTTTCAACCGGATATCTTCACTGGAGCTTCCAATTTTCACATCAACCGTACCTTTTTCAATTTTCCATCGCATATCTTTATCCAGAAATGCCATCTGTGAAGGCTGTATCCTGAAAATAACAGTTCTGCTCTCTTTCGGCTCTAACCATACTCTTGTAAATCCGGCAAGCTCCTGCACCGGTCTTGTTCTCGATGCATAGCGGTCGGACAGATAAAGCTGGACGATCTCTGTTCCGGCAGTTTCTGACTGGTTTGTGACCTTCATCAAAACAGAAACAGTCTCTGTCGGCAGTACTTCTTCTTTTTCTATGGTTAAATCAGAATAGACAAAATCCGAATAACTCAGTCCATATCCAAAACAGTATCTCGGCGTATGCGGCATATCCAGATAGTTGACAAATCCGATACTCTCTCCCTGATGGTTTGCAGAACCCCATGGATGATTGTAATATACCGGAATCTGTCCGGCACTATATGCCACAGAAACCGGCAGTCTGCCGGATGGATTATGAATTCCAAACAAAGCCTCATATACTGCTCTTGCACCCATTTCCGCCGGATTCCATGCCTCCAAAATTGCATTCAAATGCATATCTGCCACATCACTTGAGATTGGTCTTCCATTGAAATGAATACCTACCAGTGGAATTTTTTTCTCCAAAGCTGCCAGAATAAACCGATCCTGGCAAGGTGGAAGATTTATGTCTGCCGCATCAACTCCCTCACCCATGGATGCAAGGGAACAGGTGCCGTATTTTCCGCCCAAAGTAAGAAGTACAATATCTGCGCCTTCCATCGTCTTAAGGGCTTTTTCAAAACCGGACTCATCCTCCCCTGCGATTGGATAACCGAAAGCCGATACAATTTCTGTATCCGGAAGGATTTCTCTTAAATACTCCACAAGCGATCTGCACTGCGGTTTTTGTGTTTTTAAAATCTCATCATATATTTTTCCTGTGTCAAGCTGGATATGAGTGCCTGGCACGGTAGGGATTTCCTCTCCACTTCTGTTCTCAATACCTGCTACCCCAGCGATACTGTTTGCCACTGCATATACAGATTCCATCATGGACATATGCGTGTAACCACCAAAAAACATCCTTGCATTGTCTGCATGCGGACCAATCACCGCAATTTTTCTGAGTTTCTTCTTATTCAATGGAAGAATGCCATCATTTTTGAGAAGTACCATAGATTCCAAAGCTGACTGCAAAGACAGGCTTCCTCCCTCATCTGCTTCTGCAAACTCTTTTTCTAACGCCTCTCCTTCCATTGCGAATGGGTGCTCAAATAATCCCATACGGAATTTTACACAGAGCACCCTATGTACTACTTTATCTAATACACTTATATCATACGTTCCATCCGAAAATCCCTCCATCAGCTCTTTTCCATATCCTGTCTGGCTTGGCATCTCAATATCCATTCCCGCTTCCATTGCCAGATATCCGGTTTCTCCAAGTGTCTCTCCGATATGCTGTACGGTATGGCTGTTTCCAATTCCACCATAATCACTGACACAGATTCCGTCAAAGCCCATCTTCTCTCGCAAAAGATTCGTGAGAAGCTTTTTTGACACAGAGACAGGCTCATTGTCGATGGAACAATAACATGGCATGATGCCTTTCAGTTTTCCATCACGGATTGCCGCCTGAAATGGTTTTCCATAGATTTCCTGTAAGGTACGTTCTGCCGTCTCACTGTGTGTTCCATGGATACCTCCCTGTGAATTGTGGAATGCCAGAAAATGTTTTGCCACACAGTCCGGTGTCCTGCCATCCACAGTCACGCCTGCTGCGCCCTTCGCATAAGCGGTTCCAAGCGCTGCTGCAAGTGTCGGATCTTCTCCATAGGTTTCTCCCTGTCTTCCCATACGTGAATCTCTGGAAATATCTAAAACCGGTGCCAAAATATGTGTGATTCCACAGGCGGTCTCCTGCTTTGCCACACTTGCTCCAATCTTTTCTTCCAGCTCCGGATCAAATCCGGCTCCTCTCGCAATCCCCGATGGATAACTTGTTGCTTTTTGTAAAAATGCTCCACATAATCCTTCCATATGGAAAATTGCAGGAATTCCATGTGGACTGTTCTCCATTACAATACGCTGGACTCTTCTCTGCCAGTCTGCTGCTTCCTGCAAAGACTTGATTCTCCTCATCTCAAGCGTACTGACCTCTCCGATTCCATATGGAACCTGTTCTTTGATCCAGTCACAATTTAGATATGTTTTATCAAACGGAAATACACAGTTCACCTGTGCCATTTTCTCTTCCAGACTCATCTCCTGTAATAACAGGGATGCCCTCTCTTCTGGTGAGAGCTTATTATTCATGTAATTCATAGTTTCCACTGACTAACTCCTCCTTCTTTCCATTCGGCAGCTCCACTTCACAGGTTGTTCCAACAGGAACAGAAATCTTAAGCTTCATTTTGCCCTCTTCTCTCCTCCACGCGACGCGGATTGTTCCATAAATACAGATATGGGAGCATTGTGCGTTTGTCAGACTGCCACCAGGCATCGGTTTTATACGGAATCTTCTATATCCTGCCTCCACCGGCTCTAATCCGCAGATCCTCCGGTAAAAGAAATCTCCTACCGCTCCATAGGCATAGTGATTCATGGACGCCTCTTTGACCTGACTGTTCTCTTCAATCACGTCCCACTGTTCCCACATGGTTGTTGCTCCTTTTTTTACCTGATAAAGCCATGATGGGTTCGTGTCTTCCATCAGAAGCTGATAAGCTTCCTTCAAATGTCCATTGTCCGCAAGTGCAAACAGAATATACGGTGTTGCTGTAAATCCGGTATTCAGATGACCGCCGTTCTCCCGGATCAGTTTCCAGAGATTATCCGCCATTTTTTCTGCTTCTTTCTGTCCTGCCATTTTAAAATAAAGCGGCAGTACATACCCAGTCTGAAATTCCTCATTCAGTGTCCCATCTCCATCCATAAATCTTATCCGGTAGGCTTTTTTTATTTTTTCAGATTTTTTCCTGTAAAAATCACAGTCTGCCCTCTCTCCAAGTGCCTCTGCGATCTCACTCATCACCTGACACGCATAGTAATAATATGCGGTTCCTGTCCATGGACCTTTTCCAAGCCAGTCCTTTGGATTCCCGTAAGGTGCACACCAATCACCAAACTGAAACGGCAATGAGAAAATATACCGCGAATGATTCTTAATAAAACCTGCCATTGCCCATCTTGACACATCGGCAAGATATTTTTTCATGACAGGATACATCTGGTGAAGTACTTCCCTGTTTCCGGTTGACCGGTAGATGGCATACGGCACAAGAATGCAGCTGTCTCCCCAGCAGCTTGTTGTAATGCTTGGAGTTACGCCTTTCCGCACCGGGACAACAAAAGGAATTGCACCTAATTTTCCCTGTTCTGCTTTCATGTCGCGGAGCCACTTTCCAAGAAACCGGTTCATCTGAAAATTAAAACACGCCGTACCTGCAAACAATGCAATGTCTCCCGTCCATCCCTGTCTTTCATCCCTCTGCGGACAGTCGGTCGGGATATCCACAAAATTGTCTTTTCCACTCCATACAAGGTTCTTCTGCAGCTGGTTCAATCGCTCATCCGAGCAGGAAAAATCACCCGTGACCGTAAGATCTGAATAGATTGCTCTTGCCTGTACTTTTATCTTCTCTTTTTCTATTCCACTGACACTAATATAGCGGAACCCCATATAGGTGAAGCGCGGTGCATACGTCTGCTTTCCATCCCTGCAGTAATAACAGATTTCCTGCTTTGCCGAACGAAGATTTGTCCGGTACAGTTTTCCATGCTCTAACGCTTCCGCGTGGCATATCCGGATGATCTGCCCCGTTTCTCCATCTGCCTCAAATTCCACAACTCCGGAAAGATTTTGTCCAAAATCATAGATAATCTCAGTCTCTCCCTTCTCTCCTGAGTAAACCTCTTCGCAGGAGATGGGAGCAAAAATTTCATGACCGGTCACCGGCTCTCCGTACCTTGCTTCAATCATCGGATGGATATCCGGCGTTATCACATCTGCTTTTCTCCATTTCCAATCCGTCTCCTTAAACCTTGCATCATAAATTTCTCCATCATAGAAATCCGCATATTGATACGGTCCATCTGCCGTCACCTCATATGCTCCATCGGTACTTACAACTTCCCTGCTTCCATCTTTATATACAATATACCATTCTGCAAGCAGTGCCTGTCGGTCTGCAGTCAATAATGAAACGCTCTGGTTTGTATTCGAAATATTCGTTGTTCTTCCAACTGCCCAGCCTGCCGCAACTGTCACAAAGAGTTCATGGTCTCCCTCCTGTAATTCGCCTATCCGGTAGCAGCAATACTGGAGATTATGTTCGTAATCGGTAAATCCCGGCGAAAAATAATCCTCACTGATCCGTCTGCCATCTAGCAGGACATCAAAAATTCCAATCGCAGTCACTACAATCCAGCTCTCCTCCACTGCTTTTTCCAGATGGATTTTTCTGCGGAAATATAATGGACGCGGAGAGTTTGGCTTTTCTGTCACATGCATCTCATCCGTTATCCACTTTCCACTCCATGGCAGACGTTTTCTTCCCGTCATGAATTCTGCACACTTTGTACTGTTGTTTCCACGATCATCCACCGCCTCTATCTCCACATCATATCGGGTAAATGGTTTTAATGGTTCTCCTTCATATTTTATCCCAATTTGTTCTTTCACTTCTGCTATCCAGTTATTTACCCGGATACAGGCAGACCGAAGAGAAGTCTCTCTTCGGTCACTCTGTAATTGAAATGAAATGACAGGTTTGTCTGTATCTGTGATCAAAAGTTCTTTTCCTTCTTTTAATACAGATTTTTCCTCAATAAAAATATCACTTATTTCAAACACATCTTTTTTACTCCTGTTTCTGCTGTGCTGCCCTTCTCGCTGCTACCTCTTCTTTCATCTGTGGAAGTTTATTTTCAAGATCAAATCTCATAAAAACAACAAACATGACAAGATTCATGATTAAAGGCAGATAGTTGGAAAATGCATAAATGGAGTATTTCATGGATGTCGTAGCTGCTGCTAATGTTGCATCGTAATGTCCTGCCTGAAGGATCAGTGCAAGCACTGCTGCTCCAAGCCCTGCTCCTACTTTACTTCCAAAGCTGACTGCTCCACCAGAGATGGCAATCATCCGCTTATCATATTTCCACTCATTATAATCAATTGTCATAGCTGTAAGTACACCATACAGACACATTAATGGAATCTGTACAAAGCTTCCAATCAGGCTTGTTACAATATAGAGAGCAAAATTTTCTGGGACAAAGCAACGGATTCCTGCCATCACAGCTGCTCCGATCAGTCCAAAATATACGGTCTTCTGAATTCCTGCTTTGCTTATGATCGGCTGCGCCAGGATAAATCCTGCAACCGTTGCAAGCATTCCAAGTGCTCCGATCAACGATACCAGATTGTCATTGCCAAAAATCCATTTACAGTAATAAGTGCCAGAAGATGCAGCAACACTTGTTGAAATAGATGTGATCAGGTTAAATAAAAGGACAATGAGCCAGTATTTATTCCGAAACAGCATTCCCATCGCATCTTTAAATGGAACATTCTCTTCCTCTTCGTCCTGTTCTTCTACAAATGCTTCGTTCTCATAATCAGAAGCAAATTTGGTACGGACGCCATTACGGTAGCAGATCAGAAACAGTAGCAGGCATACCAGTGCGATCACAACTCCATATTTGATCCATGCCTGCTGTGTTCCGCCAAGCATATTGGTAATCGGGATAGTAAGAATTGAAATCAACATTCCAGCCCCATAATTTCCAATTGCGCGGAATGTTCCCATAACACTCCTCTCTTTATTACTATTGGTACGTACGACCATAACTGCCGCAAACGGTGTTGCGATCATGGTATATAAAACAGCAGAAATTAACAGGTTTGTGATGAGAATATATCCTAACTGCACAGCACTTCCTGTATTCTTTGGCACTGTAAACATTGCTATGATCACAATTGCTGTCGGAATTGCCAGACGAATCATCCAGTTATAGTATTTCTTATTACCACCCTTGGAATGATCGACCATATTTCCTACAATCACATCCGTAAAGGCATCTAGGATCTTTGCGATCAGAAGCATAACTCCAACGCCGCCAACTGCTGCTCCTACTTTATCTGTGTAAAAATACGTAAGCTGGCCTACAAGGTTTGCCATAAGGCCTAACGCCAGCTGGCCTCCCATATCTGCCATATAATCTCTTTTTCTCATTACCATACGGATCCCTTTATCATCATACTTTGGTCCGTCATTTTTCTTTCTTCCCATATTCCTTTTCTCCTAACTGATGATCAATCTGTATTGTGCAGATGCATCTTCTCCTGACAGTGCAAATCTCTGCCTGTCACCATCTGCTTCCCCTTTTAACACACGAAGGATATCTCCCTCCTGATTCAACACCTCCAAAGATGCTTCCTTCGCTTGTACAAAAAGCTCTCCTTCCAATGTGTTGATATACAGTTTTCCTTTCATTTTCACATGCGTTAATGGTATTCCGTAAAGACCCGGTCCTGCTTCCATCACCGTCTCATCCATACCGGTATCGCCAAGTGCAGTCAGAAGATATTCTTTCTGGTTCTCACTCTGTCTTCTTTCAAGCAGTGCCAGTGTAATCTCCTCATTTTTTGCCGCAACACTCACAATATCATTCAACTTTATCTGTTCATCCGGCACTCCGCTGAAATAGGAAAAGTGTTCTGTCTGTATCCGGAATTTTCCGGCATCCGGTGTGAAAGTCAATTCACCGGTATCTGACACGAGTGCACCGTCTGTCAGTCCCTGATCTGCTTTTATGATCTGCCATTCTTTAAGTGCCTGATCCAGATAAGAAGCAAACTGTTCATAATCACCGCTTCCTGCCAGCTCCCTCATCTTGTCAAACACGAGTGCATGTTCACTGATATGTACACTTTCCGAAAGTTCTCTGCTATTCTTTGCTGCATTCTTCAGTCGCTTGGGATTTTTGCCTGTCCGGCATGCATCTACATAATCTGACCATGCATAATAAACTGCGTGCTCTGCATCTTCCAGCTTACCACTATCCACAAAACCTGCATTCACTGCCACATCTGCCCTGCCGGAATAGCTATCTCCGTCCAGAAATACATTCCGCATCTTCATAATATACGGAAGATACATAACCGGTGCTGCCATCATCGGAGGCAGCGTTTTCAGATCTCTCTGCGTGTACACAAAATCTGCCTGATGCTTTGCCGGTGCAACAAGCCCTTTTAAGAATACTTCTGCCATCATCCCCCACTGACAGATCAGTGACGGATCATTATAAGCATCAAACACACTTAAAATCTCATCTTCCGGCTCATTTTCCTTCTCTGATGTCTGATAATTATACAAAATCAATCCATCCCAGTCATTCAGACAGGCGTATGCCACTGTATGCATAAAGGATGTTGAATGGAACGGATTCAGTCCATATTCATTCCATTCACTGAGCAGGAAAGGTTTTCCTTCCACAGCTGCGATCGAACCCATGGATAAAATAGTAGTCGCCATGCTTCCAACTCCAGTCTGAATTTTTAATGGATTTACCTTCACATAATCCGATGGTCCGGGTACATTGTATCCATCTGGTGTAAGAG